>Ga0302276_10000595_pt1 | contig 33186 bp, 26 predicted proteins | sample III_Bog_N2_3_FD_198768 | JGI IMG/M metagenome (GOLD analysis project Ga0302276, IMG submission 198768) | Peat permafrost microbial communities from Stordalen Mire near Abisko, Sweden - III_Bog_N2_3 | ecosystem: Environmental > Terrestrial > Soil > Wetlands > Peat | place: Sweden: Abisko...
ATTTGTCCGCGGCCAGGTGGACGAGCTTGAGCAGGTACTGAGATGCGGAGCCGGGGCCGAGGCCGCCATCGAGCAGGGGCTTGGACCAGTCGGTGATGACCTTGGCGGGGTCAAGATCGTAGAGCGAGCCCAGGCCGTGGCACTCCGGGCAGGCGCCGAACGTGGAGTTGAAGGAGAAACTGCGCGGCTCGAGCTTGGGCACGTCCAGGCCGCAGTCCGGGCAGGCCATCGACGACGAAAACAGCTGCTCGTCACTACCGGCGACGGCGACCAGCGCGAGTCCATTCGCCAGTTGCAGAGCCTTGCTCACAGCCAGCTCCAGGCGTTTTTCAACGGACGGTTTGCCGGCCGGTGTGGCCGTTGCACTGGGCTTCTTGCTCTCGCCCGCCTCCGTCGCAGCCGGCGGTTTGAGCAGGATGCGGTCGATGACGGCTTCAATGGTGTGGTTCTTGCGGCGGTCGAGCAGCAGGGGCTCGGAGAGATCGCGCATCTCACCGTCGACGCGGGCGCGAAAGCCCTGCTGGTCAAGCTGATCGAGCAGATCCTTGAATTCGCCCTTGCGGCCGCGGACGATGGGCGCCATCACCGTCACGCGCTCCCCGCGGCCCAGCTCAAGGATGCGGGCCACAATCTGCTCGGCGGTCTGGCGGGCGATGGGCCGGCCGCACTGGGGACAGTGCGGCGTGCCAACGGAGGCATAGAGCAGGCGGAGGTAGTCGTAGATCTCGGTGATGGTGCCGACGGTCGAGCGAGGGCTGCGGCTGGTGGTCTTCTGCTCAATGGAGATGGCCGGCGACAGGCCCTCGATGGAGTCCACATCCGGACGCTCGATCTGGTCGAGAAACTGCCGTGCGTAGGCGGAGAGAGTCTCGACGTAACGGCGCTGGCCCTCGGCGTAAATGGTGTCGAAGGCGAGCGAGCTCTTGCCGCTGCCGGACAGGCCGGTGACCACGGTCAGCGTGTTGCGCGGGATGCGCACGTTGATGTCGCGCAGGTTATGCTGACGCGCCCCGCGCACCGAGATGTGAGTGATGGGCATGTGCGATTCAGAGAGCAAAGTCGAGCAGGTTGAGGGCGAGGAAGCTGCCGCGCATGGGCGCGTTGGGGACAAACCTATATCCAAATGATACTAGAGCGCGGCGCAACCACCTGCGGTGCGGTCCGCCGCGGCGGACTCGCTTTTCGCTCGCAAGGGGCTCGTGCTTTCTCACTCGATGCGCGATGAGACTGCGGAATGAGCGGTGGGCTAGAGCCGGGAGTGACTGCCGTCGCAAGTGACGGGATGGGCGGTGTGCTTGCATCCGCAGAAATAGACGGTCTTGGTCTCCGTGGCTTCGAACTTGACCGGGGTGAGGTCGGTGACTTTGTGGCTGCCGTCGCAGAAGGGCTGGTTGGCGCTCAGGCCGCAGGAGCACCAGTAGTAGCTCTTGCCGGCCTCCACGTCAACGGGGTACGGTCCTTTTTGGGCAATCTTCGGCTCAGACATGAGGTATCTCCTGATAAGGCATTGAGACTATTATCGCCCACGGCTCCGGGCCGGCGCCGGGGACGAGGCGAGCCGCTGCCTTATCGGCACCGGAGGGAGTTGCTTGAGCTGAAAAATTGGGCGGCGATCCTCCCGGTGCCGCATTGGAACGGCTTCCATTGATTGCTTCCCTCCTCGTCGAGGAACCCCATTGATTAACAGAGCTTGGGCTCCGATGCAGCTTGAATTCTGAGAGAATCGCTTAAGCAAGTTGGGGGAAGGCCCGGCGGGAGAGTTGAAGCCGGACATCAACCAGGGACGCGCAAGTATTAGATTCCAAGGCCTGTGTGGTTGAGGTGGGGCGATGACGGATGCGGTGAATTTCATGATGTTGATTGCGGCGTCGGTGGGTGCGATGGCCTTTGGCGTGCTCGCGGCCTATGGAATTCTGCGCGCTGGGTTTGCGCTGATGCGGCCGCAGCAGCGAAGTGTGACGGTCAAGGCCGGCGCCCGCGTGGCCCAGGTTTAAGCCAGGCAGCTATCGTTCGCCGTGCTTGCGCCGCTGCGGATCACCCGCAAGCCATGCATTGCGGCGAGGATTTTCAATCAAGCGTCTCTATAGAGACAAACCGCAAACAGCGAGAGTCCCCAAGGCCGACAGTCGACCCCTTGCACGGCTGCGTTTGCTGCGGCTCAAGCGGCGGCTGGCGCGCCTCGCCTCTGCTCACGCACATCCGCGGCCTGTCCGTCGTACGCCCTAGTATTGCGGCTGCTGCGGCGGTTGACCCGGAGCGCCCGGCTGCTGTTGCTGGCGCTCGCGCATCTCCTGCTGGATCTGCTGTTGATTCCGCGGTCCTCCCGGTGGGAAGCCGAAGCGCCCGGGGATGGGCTCCTGGTTGGGTGCCGGCTCTTCCGTGTCGTCCTCATCCCCGGTGGTGGCCGGCCGGGCCGCGGGCTGGGCGCCGCCGGTCTGGCGGACGCTGAGCAGAATCTGGCGCGGCGTGCCCTGGCCCTGGTCGCCGATCATGATGATGTTGTAGCCGGACCCCTGCAGCAATTCAGAGAGCACGTCGCGCGCCTGGCCCGGTCCGTACTGGCCAAACACCCGCTGGTCGGCGGAGAGGCCCTCGACCTTGGCGCCGGTGGCGGCGGAGACGTCGTGCATGATCTGCTCCAGGCTGGAGTTGGCGGCCTTGATCACCAGTCCGTGACTGTCCCAGACGACCGAGGCTTCGCCGGCTTTGTCAAAGGCCGGCCACTTGGGGGTCTCGGGCACCGGCGGGGAGATCGGCACAACCGGCGCAGGGGCCGGTGCGGGGGCCGGGTGCGCGGCGCTCCGCTTGCGGATATGCGTGGGTTTGGGAGCAGTCGCGGCGGGCGCGGGAGCTTGATGGTCGGGAGCCTGGTTTGCCGGTGCTTGCGGATGCGCGAGGGCTGCCCCAACCATAACCGCCACGGCCGCTGCCATAATGGCCAGCGACGAGTGTGGCAGCGGACACCGGAAGGCGGCGCCTTTGTCGATTCCGGATTGGGGCTGCGGCGGTGTCGTCTTGCGCATGAAAGTAAGCTCCCCGGCCCGATGACGCCTGCCGATGGTCCGCGGCGGACGCCGGACGCGGCGCATGACTCGCGTTCTACTGTACTAGACTAACAGTGGCTCGCGGACGCTCGAAATTGAGTTGCGCGCGCCGGAGAGGGATGAGGGAGAACATGCGCCTCTGCTCAAAGATCGGGACGCCGGCCACGGCCGTGTTGCTCGCGGTGGCCCTGCTGTTGGTGGTTTCGCCCGCGCAGAGCCGTGCCGTGAGTTGCACCACGGAGGCGGCGATGCAGGCCGCGGACCGGGCGGCGCTCACGGCGGCCGGCACGCGGCTGGCGACGGCTGTGCTCGCCCAGGATTACAACACGTTGCAGGCGTCGCTGCTGCCGTCTGAAGCCGGAGACTGGAACGGGATTCGCGAGACGGCCGAGACGGGCGCGCCCCTGGTCAAGGGCGGCCAGGTGCAGCTGTGGAGCATTTACCTGCTCGACGCAACCGCGCTCACGGCTCCGGCCGATACGCAGTTTTTCTGCTCGAACACCAGCGGATCGTTGACCGTGACCATGAGCATGCGGTCGCTGCCGCAGGGCAGGTATGGCGTGGTGCTGGCCAACGCGGTCGGCGCGCCGATGGCGGGACAGATCGGGCTGGTATTGGCCTTTGATCCGACCGCGGCTCCCGGCGCGTGGAAGCTGGCCGGCCTGACGGTGCGGCAGGGCAGCTTTGACGGGCATGACAGCGTGTGGTTCTGGACCAAGGCGCGGGAGCTGGCGAAGGCCGATCAGATATGGAGCGCCTGGTACAGCTATGAGGCGGCGCGCTACCTCTCCGTGCCGGTGGATTTTCTGTCTTCGCCAAACATGGAAAAGCTCAGCCAGGAGCAGGACCAGCTGAAGGGATCTCCGCAAGACGCCTTTCCGTACTCGCTGCAGGACGGCGACCGCACCTGGAAGATTGACGGCGTACGGCTGGACGCGAGCCTGCGCCAGGCGGACCTGGCCGTGACCTATGAGTCAACGGGCGTCACCGATCAGGCCGCAGTCCGAACCGAAGCGACAGCCGTGCTGAGCGCGCTGCTCAAGGCCCAGCCCGGACTGCGCCAGAACTTCCACGGCATGTGGGCCGTGGCCGTCAAAGACGGTAAACAGAACGCGGTGCTGGAACTGCCGATGGGGCAGATTCCGTAGAAGCAGGGAACAGGGAACAGGGAACAGGGGTCAGGGGTCAGGGATCAGGGGCCTGAGGCTCGGCAGATGTCGTGGCCGGCGCCGGGTCTTCTGCGGAGGTTGGCGTGATGATGAAATTGCAGCTGGGAGTGGTCGCCCTTTGCGCGTGCGTTTGGGCTGCGGTTGGCGTGGTTGCGGTGGATGCACAGCAGAGTCCAGCGGCTGGTGCGGACAAGACCGATCCGCTGCCGTTGTCGCTGGACCAGCGGTTCATGGACACCACGGCCGATCCCTGCGTGGATTTTGCGAAGTATGCCTGCGGAAATTTTTCCAAACTCTACGCGATCCCCGCGGACAAGACCGAGTTCGAGCCCTTCTCCATCGTCTTTGATCACACTGAAGCTGCGCTCCATGCGCTGCTTGAAAAAGTGCAGGCCGACGACTCAGCGCGGACCCCGAACGAGCAGAAGATTGGCGACTACTATGCGAGCTGCATGAACCAGAGCGCGATTGACGCGCTGGGCATGAAGCCGCTCGCCGCCGAGTTGGCTCGCATTGCGGCGCTCAAGAGCAAGAGCGAACTGACGCCACTGCTGGCTCACGACCAGATGATCAACGTGAATGCGCTGTTCAACTACGGCGAGCAGCAGGACTTCAAGGATGCGCGCAAGCAGGTGGCCACGGTGGACCAGGGCGGCCTGGGGCTGCCGGAGCGCGACTACTACCTGCGCACCGGCGCCGCAGACGAAAAGCTGCGCAGGGAGTACGTGGAGCACGTGGCCAAGATGCTCGTGCTGGAAGGCGAGCCAGAGGCGGCGGCCAAAGAGGACGCGGTCAAGATCCTGGCGCTTGAATCGGCGCTGGCGAAAGCATCGATGGACGTGACCTCGCGGCGCGACCCGATGAACATCTATCACCCCATGACGGTTGCGCAACTGGCCGCGCTCACACCGGACATTGCGTGGACGGAGTTTTTCTTGAAGACCAGCACGCCGCCGGTCAGTGAATTGAATGTGACCAATCCCGATTTCTTCAAGAGCCTGAACGCGCTGATCGAGTCCACGCCGCTTGAGAACATCAAGGCCTATTTGCGCTGGCAGCTGATCAACGGCGCGCAGGCCACCGCGCTGCCCACCGCCGCGGAAGACGAGGACTTCGCCTTCTTTGGTCACCAACTGGCCGGGCAGCCCGTGCAGCGCGTGCGCTGGAAGCGCTGCGTCGCGGCCACCGACGGCGCGCTGGGCGAGGCTCTGGGCCAGGTTTACGTGAAGGCGTTCTTCCCGTCGGAAAGCAAGCAGAAGACCCTCGAAATGATCCGCGACATTGAGAGCGCGATGGACACCGACATCGCCGGCCTGACATGGATGAGCGCCGAGACCAAGGTAAAAGCGAAAGAAAAACTGCACATGGTGGCCGACAAGATTGCGTATCCCGATCACTGGCGCGATTACTCGGCGCTGAAGGTGGTGCGCGGCGATGCGTTTGGCAATGCGATTTGCGCCGTGGACTTTGAGAACAAGCGGCAGCTGGCCAAGATCGGTAAGCCCGTCGATCGCGGAGAGTGGGGCATGTCGCCGCCGACCATCAACGCCTACTACAACCCGAGCATGAACGACATCAACTTTCCCGCCGGCATTTTGCAGTCGCCCTTCTTCGATCCGACATCGACGGACGCGGAGAACTATGGGCACATCGGCGCCTTTGTGGGCCACGAGCTGACGCACGGCTTTGACGATGAGGGGCGCCAGTTTGACGGCAACGGAAACCTGGCCGACTGGTGGACTGCCGAGGACGGCAAGAAGTTCGACGCCATGACCGACTGCGAAGTGAAAGAGTACGGCAGCTTCACGGTGGTTGACGATCTGAAGCTGAACGGCAAGCTCACCCTGGGCGAAAACACGGCGGACAACGGCGGGCTGCGGCTGGCCTTCATGGCGCTCGAAGCCGATGCGCAGCGCAAGACGATCGACCTGAACGCGAAGGACGCAAGCGGATTCACGCCGGCGCAGCAGTTCTTCCTGGCCGATGCGCAGAACTGGTGCGGCGACACGCGCCCGGAGCAGTTGCGGCTCGGCGTGCAGACCGACCCCCACTCGCCGGGGAAGTTTCGCATCCTCGGCGTGCTTGAGAATATGCCGGAGTTTGGCCAGGCCTTCGGTTGCAAAGTGGGCCAGCCCATGATGCCGGCCAATGCCTGCCACGTCTGGTAGGGCGGGCTGGAAGTCCCGGCAATCAGGCGCAACAACAACAGGAGAGGACGAGACTTTGGCGGCAACCATTGATTTGCGTTCGGATACAGTGACGCGGCCTTCAGCCGAGATGCGCGCCGCCATGGCTGCGGCCGAGGTGGGCGACGATGTGTACGGCGAGGACCCAACGGTCAACCTGCTGGAGCGGCGCGCCGCGGAACTCTTCGGACGCGAAGCCGCGCTGTTTGTGCCCACCGGAACCATGGGCAACCAGATCGGCATCCGCCTGCACACGCAGCCGGGGCAGGAAGTGATCGCCGAGTCGCGCGCGCACATTCTGGATTGGGAGATGGCCACGACGGCAGTCTTCTCCGGCTGCCTGGTGCGCGCGGTTGAGGCCGAGCGCGGCATTCTGACCTGGAAACAAATTGAGCCGGCGATCTACAAGCGCGGTGCGTTTCGCGCGGCTACCGGACTGATCGAGATTGAGAACACCGCCAACCTCGCCGGCGGAGGATGCACGTCGGTCAAGGTGCTCGAAGAGATCTGGGCGGGCGCGAAGGAGCACAAGCTCCCCACGCATCTGGATGGCGCGCGCATCTTCAACGCGGCGGTCGCGCTGGGCGTGGATGTGAAGGCGCTCACGCACGGCTTTGTCACGGTGATGTTCTGTTTGTCGAAAGGGCTGGGCGCGCCCGTTGGCTCCATGCTGGTTGGGTCAGCGCAGTTGATGGATCAGGCGCGGCTCTATCGGAAGGCGCTGGGCGGAGGCATGCGCCAGGCCGGCGTGCTGGCTGCGGCAGGACTGATGGCGCTGGAGCAGGGGCCAAAGCGCCTGCATGAAGACCACGCCAACGCGCGGCTGCTGGCAGAAGCGCTGGCCCACATGGATGGCGTGGAGATTGACCTGGATGCAGTCGAGACCAACATTGTGATCTTCAAGCTGAACCAGGGGCGTAGTGCGGCGGCGCTGACGGCGCGGCTCAAGGCGCGGGGGATTCTGATGAGCGCGGTGGGTCCGTCGGCGGTGCGTCTGGTCACCCACCTGGATGCAAGCCGCGCCAATTGCGTGGCGGCGGCCGAAGCGCTGACGGAAGAGGTTGCGGCGGCGTAAACTGCTTGCGCGATTGCATTCGATTTCCCCGGTCCCTTGGCTACCGGGAAATCGCGCGCAGGGCGGCGATTTGCCGATTCTCGTGGAATGCCCGCATGCTTTGGTCGTACAATTGCGTCCATGTCTCGATTCGGCGCTGTCTCCTCCACGATTCTTGCCGCGCTGTTGTTGGCGCCGCTGGCCGCTTCCGCTCAATCGATCGCGACCAACTCGCCGACGCCGCTGTCAACGCGCGTGACGTCGTACCAGATTGATGCGCGACTCGACACGGACAAGAAGTCGCTCGACGCGACAGAGACGCTGACCTACAAAAATCTCACCGGGCAGCCGCTCACGTCGATGCCGTTTCATCTCTATCTGAACGCATTCCGGCCGCAGTCGAGCTTTACCAGCGAGACGCATTTCACGGGCGGCATCCGCGACTCGGAGAAAGAGAACGAGTATCCGGACGAGAAGATCGGCGGCATCTCCATCTCGAAGATCGCGGCCGACGGCTACGGCGACCTGACCGCGGCCATGCGCTTTACCGCGCCCGACGACGGCAACATGCAGGACCACACCGTGACCGAGATCGCGCTGCCCCATCCGCTGGCGCCGGGCGAGACGATCACGTTTCATCTTGCCTTTCACGACCAGTTCCCGCTCTCGATTGCGCGCAACGGCTGGAAGCGCGACTTCATCATGGGCGGGCAGTGGTATCCCAAGCCGGGCGTCTTCTGGCACGGCGCGTGGAATTGCCACCAGTATCACTCGACGACTGAGTTCTTCTCGGACTTTGGCACGTTTACCGTGCACCTGACTGTGCCGCAGCGCTATGTGGTGGGCGCAAGCGGCGTGCCTATCAGCAGCGCGAGCAATTCCGACGGCACCAAGACGCTGGGCTTCTATGGCGAGGACATCGGCGACTTTGCTTTTGCTGCAAGCCCGCATTTCACGGTGACCGACGGAATCTACAACTCGTCCATGGGGCCGGTGAAGGTCCATGTGCTGGCGCTGGCCGCGCATCCCAAGGCGGGGCCGCGCTATCTCGACATCATTGAGAAGACGCTGGCTGAGTTCGATCGGCGCTATGGGCCGTATCCCTACAAGATTGTGACGGTGATTGATCCGGAGCCGGGGTCGGAGATCGGCGGCATGGAATACCCGACGCTGTTTACCGGCGACACGAGCTGGTATGAGCCGTCCTACATCACGGAGATGACGGCGGAGCACGAGTTCGGACATCAGTACTGGTACGGCATGGTCGCCACCAACGAGTTTGAAGACGCATGGCTCGACGAGGGCATCAACTCGTATACGGAAGTGAACGTGATGAGTTCGATTTTGGGCCGTGATACATCGCTCTTCAACCGGCCTTATGCCAACGCGGGCGACTATGAGGCGCAGCGGCTTGAGTACGCATTGGCGCCCGACTACGATCCGGTCACCCGGTGGGCGTTCAAGTTTCGCAACTCCAACTCCTATGGCGGCGTGACCTACGGCAAGACGGCGACGCTGCTGGCCACGCTCGAGAGCCTCATTGGCCGCGACACCATGGACGAGGCCATGCATGTTTACTTTATGAAGTTCCGCTTCACGCATCCGACGACGGAAGATTTTCTGCGCACCATTGAGCAGGTGGCCGTCGAACGCGGACGGGCCACGGTGTTGCCAGTTGCGGCCCCATGCGCGGGGGTGACCGGATGCGTGGCCGATGTGCCGGCCGTCAATTCAAGCCTGCGGCCGTTCATTAACCAGGCGGTCTACGGGACGCAGGTTCTGGATTATGCGATCGACGGCGTCTCGGCCGGCCCGGTGGAGTGGTGGAAGCCAGAGTCGAAAGGCAAGGACGCGAAGACGGCGTATTTGAACACGATTTATCTGCGGCGCAAGGGCGACTTTGTGCTGCCGGTGACGGTGGAGATTGTGTTCGCGGACGGGACGCGGCTGCGCGAGCAGTGGGACGGCGTGGATCGCTGGAAGAAGCTCACCTACGTACGCAATGCCAAGGTGGTCTCAGCGGAGATTGACCCCGATCACGTCGTGCTGCTGGACCTGGACTTTTTCAACAACAGCTACACGACGAAATCCCATAGCGTTCCCGCGCTCAAGCTCTCCAACATTTGGGCGTCGATGCAGCAATTGATCGCGCAAATGTCCGCATGGATCATCTAGCTGCTGCAGACACCGGCGGCGCATGGCGCCTGCCGCTTGAGCCCGCTCACACTCATCTGTGCTTGTCACGAGGTTTTATCGATGTCCCAGCAACGCAATATTCTTACCGGCGGTTTGTCGCTGACTCTGCGCAACTGGCCCGCAGTGGCGTGGACGTGGTTCTTCAACCTGGCGCTGGCGTGGTTGTTCACAATGCCGTTGCAGAAGCAGCTGAATGTCTTGATGGCGCACTCGCTGGCTTCCGCGCGGCTGACATCGGGCTTTGATTTAAGCACCTTGGCCGAGGTCTCCATGCGGCTCTCCAAGGGCCCGGGGGCCGCGACGATGAGCGGGTACTTCACCACGCCGTTTTATCTCGCCGTCTATTTCTTGATCGTGCCGGGGACGCTCTATTCTTACCAGACAGGCGAGCCGGCGCGCTTGCTCACGCTGCTGCGCGCCGGCGTCGATCACTTCTGGCGCTTCGTGCGCATTACGCTGGTCAGCACAGTGGCCTTCGCCGCAGTGCTGGGCGGTCTGAGTGCTTTGCAGAATCTGTGGGCTACGTACATCGACAACATCATGGTGGGCCGCAAGGAGTTTCTGCTTGAGGAGTCCGGCCTGGTTCTCATCGGCCTGGTCGCTGCCCTGCTGCGCGCTTACTTCGACCTGGTGCAGGTCTACACCGTATCGCTCGGGCAGATGACGCTCCCTGGCGAAGACGGAAAGACGCATCCGGAGCGGCAGATTCGGCGCGCATTCAAGCCGGCATGGCGCGCCTATCGCAGCAATTTCTTCCGCGTGAACCTGACCTTCGTGTTCCTCACGCTGCTGGGGCTGGGCGCCGTGGTGTTTACGGCGCGCATGGCCATGCACTCGCTGGCGCAACCACGGGTGTGGCCCATGTTTCTGCTGGCGCAGCTGGGCTTGTTCCTGATGCTGCTCACGCGCTTCTGGCAGCGCGGTGCGGAGACGATTCTGGTGCTCGACAATCCGATTCCAGCACCCGTGGTCGTCGTCGAACCGCTGATCGCGGAAGTCATCGTCGTTGAGAGCGAGCCCTTGGAAGCGCCGCCTGTCGAGCCAGGCGCCGCTCCCGGTGAAGAGGGAACCAGCTTCTCAATCTGAGCGCGGTGCGCATCGCGCTCAGTGGGTACCGCTGGCCCCAGGAGCGAAGCTGCGGAACGGCGTCGCTTTCAGCTCGTCCAGAAAGCGCCACGACGTCTTGAACTCCGGCGTGAGCGGTTGATTCATGAGCAAGTCGCGCAGCATTTCCACGGGCATCATGTTCTCGTGCAGAATGGCGTCGTGATACTGGCGATCGGTCATTTTCCCCGAGTCGACCAGCTCATGGTGCAAGGCGCGAAACTGGAGCGCGCCGAGCATATAGGCGCATTGATACAGGGGATCGTAGCTTCCATTGAAGGATCGGCGCACCTCGCCGGCGGCGTTGTCGCGCTCGAAACCAACCTCGTCGACGAGGAAGCCGATGGCCTGTTGCGGCGTCATAAGGCCGAGGTGGAAGCTGAGCGAGAAGATGATGCGCGCGCAGCGATGCATGCGCCAGAACAGCGCACCGATGCGCTGCTCGGGTGTGGCATGGAAGCCGAGATCCCAGTAGAGCATCTCCCAATAAAACGCGTTCCCCTCGATCCAGAAGCCGGTTGAGAAAAGCTGGCGGTATGGGCGATAGCGCGCGTTCATGTACTCCTGCAGCCAGTGGCCGGGGATGAGCTCGTGGAAGACTGTGGCGTGGGAGAAGGCGGGATTGTTGCCGCGCATGCTCATCATGCGCTCGTCGAAGGTCATGGTGTCGGTGGGATAGCTGACGCTGATGGTGTCGCCGCCGGTAAAGAACGGATTCACCAACTGCAGCTCGGGCGTCATCATGTCCATGCGCCAGGTTTCCTTGGCCAGGTCGGGCACGGTGACCAGGTTGTGCCTTTCGGCAAACTCGGTTCCTTCGAGGGCCAGATCGTGGATGAGCTGCGGCTGCTTGCCGGGCTCGACGTAGGTGTTCTTCACGTGCTCGAGGGCCTTGCGCCAGTCGTCGCCATAACCGAGTTCGCGGCTGGCGGCGAGCATCTGCTGCTGGCACCAGGCCATCTGCTCTTTGGCCATGGCGATCAGCTCTTCCGGTGTGTAAGGGATCATGTCGTCGGAGAGTTGATCGACGAGCGCCTGGCGGCCGACAGGTGTGCCGATGATCGTGGTCTTATCATCGTGCGCAACGCCGGCAACTTTTTCGCGCAGGAAAGTGGCATAGTCCTTCATGGCGTCGTCGGCGGCCTTGTAGGGCTGAGCGGCCCACCAGGTAAAGGTCGGGTCGTAGCCGTTGTAGAAGTCGAACCAATGATGGAGATGCTCGCGAAACCGGTCGACGTCATTGGCGGCGCGCCAGGCGGTGATCGGCGTGGGGCGCGCGGACGCGATGGCGGAGTCCTTGGCGAGGGAGGCTTCGAGCTCCTTGCGGCGCGTGGCCAGCATGGTGGTGATGGCGTTCAACTGCGATGCGATCTTTTCGCCGTTGGGTGTCTCCACGCGGCGCTTGGCGTCTTCGAGCGCAAAGACCGTGGGCGCGAAGGGAAGCAGCGGCTCGACGTCTGTCCAAAGCTTCGCGGCCAGGATCATGCGGTGCTCCTCGCGGGTGAGGTGGTTGGCCAGCAGCAGGTAGTCCACCTTGCCTTCCTGGTCAAGCGCGGCAAAATCCACCTGGTCCAGCTCGCCCCGCGTGTCGGCGAGGAAGCGAGCGGTGCGGTCCCGCGCGGTGGGAGAAAACGGGTCGGTGTAGACGCTTTGAAGCGTATCGTTGTCCGCAGAGTAGCGCGCGATGATGGTCTGCATGGAGCTGGGCGCGGCATTGGGCGCAGCCTTTGGCGCGCCTGCAGCGAGCAAGGGCAACGATGCGCAGAGGAATGCGCTCAGGAGGATGAAAGAGCGGGGCAGCGGCACGGGCACGGTCCTTTGGTTCGAAATTCGCGAGAGTTTGGGAAGCGGCGTTTGAGATTTCTCCAGACGGTCTTCATGATATACAAGCGTGTACGCAGATACGGCAGGAATCGCACTTGGATTCGGATTCGATGCGCTGAGACGGGGTGACGCTGAGATGCGAGCGATGAATGAAACTCTCTCCATCACGGTGAACGGCAAGCCACTGCGTGTGGCCGCGGGCACCAGCGTGGCTGCGGCCATGATGATGGCCGGCGTGCCCTGCCGGATCTCAGTGAGCGGCGAGGCGCGCGGACCGCTGTGCGGCATGGGCATCTGCATGGAGTGCCGGGCGTCTGTGGACGGGATTGCACATCGGCGGACTTGCCAGGTGGTTTGTGTATCCGGCATGAACGTGGTGACCGGATGAGCGCCGGCTTTGATGTGGTGGTGGTGGGCGCGGGTCCGGGAGGAATGGCTGCGGCGACCGTGGCCGCGGAAGCTGGGCGCAGCGTGTGCCTGCTGGACGACAATGCCGCCGCGGGCGGGCAGATCTGGCGCGGCTACCGGGCGGAGACGGCGAAGAAGTATCCGCATGGCGCGCGCTATTGGAGTTGGGCCGCGCGGCTGGACCGGACGCGCTGCGCTGTGTGGGCGGGATGGCAGGCGATCGACCATCCCGCGCCGGGAGTCTTGCGGCTGGAGCGCGATGGCGAGCGGCGCGATGTGGCATTTGAAAACCTGATAGTGGCAACCGGAGCGCGGGAGCGGGTGCTGCCGTTTCCAGGCTGGACGCTGCCGGGAGTGACAGGCGCGGGCGGGTTGCAAGCGCTGGTGAAGAGCGGCCTGGATGCGCGCGGCAAGCGCGTGGTGCTCTCCGGCAGCGGACCGCTGCTGCTGGCGGTGGGCGCGGGGTTGGCGGCGGCGGGTGCGCGCGTGGAGTGCATCTGTGAACAGGCGCCGTTGAGGCAATTGGCGGGCTTCGGGCTGTCATTGCTCGCGCAGCCGGCCCGGTTGCTGGAGGGCGCGCGCTACCGCATCAAGATCCTGCCTGCAGCCTATCGCACTGGCTGCAGGGTGGTGCGCGCAGAAGGCCGCGGCCGCGTGGAGTGCGTGGTGGTGACCGACGGGCGCAGGCAGTGGATGGTGGATTGCGACTGGTTGGGGTGCGGATTCAGCCTTGTGCCGAACCTGGAGCTGCCGCGGCTGCTCGGCTGCAAGGTCGCAGATGGGTTTGTGGCCGTGGACGCGCGGATGCAGAGCTCGGTGCCAGGCGTGGCCTGTGTGGGTGAGCTGACGGGCATTGGCGGTTTGGACAAGGCGCTTGTCGAAGGGCAGATTGCGGGGTTCGTTGCCGGCGGACGCTTGGCCGAATCGGATGCTTTGAGCGCACAGAGGCAGCGGCTGGAGAGATTCGCGACAAGACTGGAGCGCGCGTTCGCGCTGCGGCTGGAGTTGCGCGCGCTGGCGACCGACGAGACGATCGTATGCCGCTGCGAGGATGTCCACTACGCCGTGCTGAAGACCTGCGCCAGCTGGCGTGAGGCCAGGCTGCATACGCGCTGCGGCATGGGCGCATGCCAGGGGCGCGTATGCGGCGCAGCGACAGAGTTCCTGTTCGGCTGGGAGAACGCGAGCGCGCGGCCGCCGGTGTTTCCTGCCTCTGTGGCGTCGCTGGCGTGCGAGGTGGGGCAGCGGATCAGCGAGTCAGCAAGTTAGCGCCTCAGCTCGGGAGCGCGTCGCGACTGGGCACGCCGTCGATCTGGCGCAGGATGCCGAGCGGGTTGGCGGCTTTAATCTCGTCGGGCACCAGCGCGTCTGGGAAGTTCTGGAAGCAGACCGGCCGCGCAAAGCGATAGATGGATCGCGTGCCGACCGAGGTGAAGCGGGCATCGGATGTGGCCGGATACGGGCCGCCGTGCACCATGGCGTGCGAGACCTCAACGCCGGTGGGGAATGCGTTGAAGATGAGACGCCCGGCTTTCTGTTCGAGGACAGAGATCAGTTCGCGGTGCGCGGCAAGGTCATCGTCTGAGCCGAACAGCGTCGCGGTCAGGTGGCCGTCGAGAGCATGGGCGGCGCGCAGATATTCGTCCGGCGAGTCGCAGCGAACCAGCAGCGTGTCGGGCCCGAAGATCTCTTCAGAAAGCTCGGGCTGGGTGAGGAATTCTTCCAGAGTGCTGGAAAACAGCTGGGCATTCGCCGGGCATCCGGGTGCGGCATCGGCCACAGCAGCTTGCGCGGTGAGCGAGGCCTGCGTGGCGCGATGCGTGGAGGCGCGGGCGTAATCGCGGGAGATGGCCGGCGTGAGCAGCGTGAAGGGCTGCGCTGCGGCAACCAGATCAGTAAGCTTGGCCAGGAAGCCGGCGGTCTCCTGCTGCTCGGGGACGAGCACGATGCCCGGCTTGGTGCAGAACTGCCCGGCGCCCAGCGTGAACGAGTTGAACAGGCCCTGCGCTAGCGTTTCCGCGCCGGAGCTGAGCGCGCCCGGCAGAATGAAGACCGGGTTGCCGCTCGACATCTCCGTGAAGCAGGGGATGGGCCGGGGGCGTGCGGATGCCATATCCATCAGGGCGCGTCCGCCGCCGAGCGAGCCGGTAAAGGTGACAGCCTGGATGAGCGGATGCTTGACCAGCGTTGCACCGGCCTCGACGCCGGAGCCGAAGATGAGCGAGAACACGCCTTCGGGCAATCCTTGGACTGCAATCGCACGCTGGATCACACTGGCGACAAGCTCGCTGGTGCCGGGATGCGCGGAGTGCGCCTTGACGATGACCGGGCAGCCGGCCGCCAGGGCCGAAGCCGTGTCGCCTCCGGCGGCAGAAAACGCGAGCGGAAAATTGCTGGCGCCAAACACAGCGACGGGCCCAAGCGGGCGCAGCATCGAGCGCAGGCCCGGACGCGGGAGCGGCTTGCGCTCGGGCAGCGGCGTGTCAAGGCGCGCCTCAACCCAGGAGCCCTCTTCAACCACGGTTGCAAACAGGCGGAGCTGACCGCTGGTGCGGCCTACTTCACCGAGCAGCCGCGGCATGGGCAGCGCGGTTTCAAGATTCGCGCGCTCGGCGAGCTGTTGCACCATCGCGTCCAGGCCGTCGGCGATGCGACGCAGCAGCGCGGCCCGCGCCTTGCCGCTGGTGGCGGCAAAAACCGGGAAGGCCTGTGCGGCAAGCTGCACGGCATGATCGGCCTCTGCTGCGGTCACCGACGAGTAGACCGGCTCCAGCTTTTCCCCGGTCGCGGGATTGATGCCGTAAATGGGTGCGCCGCCAAGCGGGGCGCGCTGGCTGCCGAGGAAGGATTGTCCGGTGAGAGGCATGATTTTTATTGAGTCTCCAGTTTAGTGGTCACGATTTAATCTTCCCCTTCAGTTTACAGGGTGAATGGGCTGCTGGCCGCGGCGATCGCCGGCCGGTTGGCCTGGGCGTACGCGAATGCGGCGCGAGTCGCAGCCAGCTCCTCGCCCGCGACTTCAAGCCGCGGCGGGCGGACCCGCGCTGAGCCGATACCGGCCTCCTGATGCACCTGTTTGATCAGCTGGATGAACTTGGGCACGGTGTCCATGCGCAGCAGGGGCAGGAACCAGCGGTAGAGCGCGAAGGCCTCGTCGTCGCGGCCGGCGCGGGCCAGGTTGAACAGGTCGACCGACTCGCGCGGAAAAACATTGACCAGGCCGGCGACCCAGCCGACGGCCCCGACCGCGATGCCTTCAACAATGGCGTCATCAACGCCGACGCAGAGCGAGAGCCGTTCGCCGAGTAGCGCGCGAATGGCGGAGATGCGGCGCACGTCGGTCGACGATTCCTTCACCGCGGTTAAGTTGGCGTGCTCTTCGGCCAGCTCGGCAATCTGCGCGGGCAGGTAGTCCACGCCATAGGCGACGGGGTTGTTGTAGAGCATCCCCGGCAAGGGCGTGGCTTTGAGGATGGCCGCGACATGTGCCTTGTTCTCGCGCCAGTCTCCCTTGTAGACATAAGGTGGCAGAATCATCAGGCCCGCGCAGCCGGCGGCGTGCGCGGCCTGGGCCAGCGCGACAGATTCGGCTGTGGAGAGCGCGGAGATGGCCGCGACGACGGGCGCTTTGCCGTCGAGCGCGGCGACAACCGTCTTGAGGATGGCGATCTTCTCATCGAAGCGCAACGTGGTTGACTCGCCCAGGGAGCCGAGGCAGATGATGGCGGAGCAGCCGTTCTCGATGAGCCACTGCGCATGACGGGCGACGAAAGGGTAATCGACGTTGAGGCTGGCGTCGAAGGCGGTGGTCATGGCGGGCATAACGCCGGTGAAGTTCATGGCTTCTCCTCTGATGCGGCAGCCGGGTGTGCGGCTGCGGGAATTTCTGGTGTGGTGCTCGTGTCCAGTGTGAAGCGGGCGGGCAGATACGGCCCAGGAGCAATGGCCGTCTGAGCTCCAGTGAAGTGGGCGGCGAGCAGTTCCGCCGTCGCCAGCGCCGTCGTGATGCCCAGACCCTCATGCCCGGTGGCGAGCCAGAGCGTCGGGTCGGCGGCGACGGGGCCAATGAGCGGCAGCTTGTCCGGCGTGGCGGCGCGAAAGCCCGTCCAGACGCGCAGTACGCTGAGCCGGGCCAGCGCCGGCATATAGAGCGTGGCGCGCTCCAGCATGGCGGTCAGCATGGGCTGATCGACGCCTGCGCTCTCAACGCCGTATTGGCGCGACGAACCAATGAGGACCTGGCCCGTCCGTCGCGGCTGCACGTTGAAGGCGACGGAGTCGGCCGAGACTGAGTGCGCGCCTTTCAGGTAGCCGAGCTCAACCAGCTGATGACGGACGAAGCCGGGATAGCGATCGGTGATGGCCAGGTGGCCCTTGCGCTTCCTGATCGGGATACCCGGCGTGCAGCGGGCCGCTTCAGCGCCGAGCGCGTTGATGAGGCGGGGTGCGCGGACAGCTGTTCCGTCGTCGAACACGGCCTCGCCATCGGCCATGCGTGTAACGGAGCGGCCAATGATCAACGTTGCGCCCAGCGACTGCGCAAGGCGCGCAAGATGGAGCGCGACAACTGGAGGGTAGACGATGGCGTCTTCCGCGACCAGCAGTGCGCCGGCCAGTCGAGCGCGGAGATTGGGCTCGAGAGCGGCGAGTTCGCTGCCGGTGATCAAGCGGCTGGGAACATTGCGCTCGGCAAGCCATGCCTGCTTGCGCGCTGCTTCGGCGAGCTCTTCTTCGTCGGCTGCGATCCACAGCGTTCCCGGCGTCTCGTACTCCGCTGCTTCTGGAAGACTCGAGCTCAGTGCCTGCCACAAGTGCTGCGATCGGCGGGTCAGCGCGAACTGCGCCTCGGAGTCGTCCATGACCACGATGTGGCCCATGCCGGCGGCGGTTGCGCCCGAGCCGAGCACATCGCGCTCGACAAGAGCCACGCGCAGGCCGGCTTGGGCGCATGCCAAAGCGCAGGCCGCGCCGACGATGCCGCCGCCGGCGATGACCGCGTCGAAGCGCTGTGGAGTTGTCGTGTTCACTCCGGAACTCCCAGGCGGAAGGGGTCGGCGGGATCGAAGATGAGAGTGCCTTCAGCTGTGACATAGGCCGAGCCGGTGATGCTGGGAACGATCTTTGGCGCTTCGCCGGGTGTGGGCGAATCGTAGTAGTGATAGCGGCCCTCGAAGACGGTGCCGAGAATGCCTTCCTGCCGCCACGGTTCGCCGGGTTGCAGGTGGCCGTCGGCCGCCAGGCAGGCAAGCTTGGCGCTGGTTCCGGTGCCGCACGGGGAGCGGTCGTAGGCTTTGCCGGGACAGAGGACGAAGTTGCGGCTGTGATTGGTGGCGTCGTGCGCAGGCGCGTACAGCTCAACGTGGTCAATCTCTGCGCCGTTCGCACCGCTGATGCCCGCCGCGGCGAGCGCCTGACGGATCTTCCAGGTGAAAGCCGTCAGCGGCTCGACTTGGTCGATGGCTAGTTGAAAGGGATGATTGCCGACCAGAAAAAACCAGTTGCCACCCCAGGCTACATCGCCTGTGACGGGGCCGAGGCCGGGCACGTCGACAGTGACTGCGGCGCGGTAGCGATACGCGGGCACGTTGCGGATGGTGACGCGATCGCCCGCGTGCAGCTCGATGAAGACAGTGCCCACAGGCGTCTCCAGTGCGTGCGTGCCGGGCTCAATGCGGCCGAGATGCGCGAGGGTGACGGCGACGCCGATGGCTCCGTGGCCACACATGCCCAGGTAGCCGGTGTTGTTGAAGAAAATCACTCCTGCGTCCGCCGCGGGATTGACCGGCTCAACCAGGTACGCGCCCACCAGGACGTCGGAGCCGCGCGGCTCGCAGAGGATGGCGCGGCGATAGTGGTCGTGGTGCCGGCGAAGAGTCTCCACGCGTTCGGCGAGCGGTCCGTTGCCGAGATCGGGCAAGCCGCCGAGAACGCAACGGGTAGGCTCCCCGGCGGTGTGCGAATCGATGACGGAAAGGCGAAGCGGAAGCTCGTCAGCAGACATGGCTTTCTGAACCCAGTGTAGTCGAGCGGCGCACGCAACGGCGTTGCGACATCAGAGCAGCCGCCTGCGCAAGAGGGTTGTTGTTGCCGATGTTGATTCAGTAATGAACGAGGTTCGGTAAAGTCGGCGGCGGCGGCGCAGGCGAGTTTTCGACGCGGATAATTGACAGTGTGGACAGCGCGCGCAATCTTCCGCTCCTGAACGACTACCAGACGTATCTGCGCGTGGAAAAAGGACTGCGGCCGCTCACCTGCGAGGCCTATCTCGGCGATCTGAAGACTTTTGCAGAGTTTCTCGATGGCCGGCACGGCGTTCTGGTCACGGCAACGCAGCAGGATGTGGCGGCTTTCCTCGAACATTTGCGCAACCATGCCATCGATTCCCGCTCCGCGGCGCGCAAGCTGAGCTGCCTGCGCGGGTTTTATAAGTGGCTACTTCTGGACCGGCGCATCCATCACGATCCGACCGTGAATATCGAATCGCCCAAAGCGTGGAAGGTGCTGCCCAAGTCCCTCGCCGAGCCGGAGGTGACGGAGATGCTGGAGCGCGCCGGCATGGCCGCTTCGCATCCGCAGGCAAAAGCGACAGCGCTGCGCGACAGCGCCATACTTGAGCTGCTCTATGCCGGCGGGCTCCGCGTGTCTGAAGTGACGGCGCTCTCGACCGGCGACCTGAGCATGGATGCAGGGCGCGTGCACGTGCGCGGCAAGGGAGACAAGGAGCGGATTGTGCCGCTGGGCCGCACGGCGCTCGATGCGCTGGACACGTACATGCGCCTGGGCCGGCCGCACTTGGCGCGGATCAGCTCCGCGCGCAAGGCGAATCCGGCAAGGCAGGACACAGCACGACCGGACGCGGCACGGCAGGACGCGACGAGGCTGTTCCTCTCCCTGCGCGGCATGCCGCTGACCCGGCAGTGGGTGTGGCACCTCGTCAAGATGGCCGGCGCAGATGCCAGCCCGCACCGGCTGCGGCATAGCTGCGCCACGCACATGGTGGAGCACGGCGCCGATCTGCGCAGCGTGCAGCTGCTGCTGGGCCACGCGGACATTTCGACGACGCAGGTCTACACGCACCTGGCGCTGGGACGGCTCAAGGAAGTGCATCGCATGCACCATCCACGGGCGACGCGGCCGATGGAAGAAGCGAAGCCACGGCTTGAAGTCGTGCCCAGAGTCGCGCGTGGAATCGTACACGAAGGCGAGCAACAATCGGCGCGTGCGTTCGGGCGCGAGCCGGCCGAGGAGCAGCAGTGAGCGCCACCTCCGCGCCTCCAAGTGTCGCGACGATTGCGGCGCTGGTTGAGGACTACCTGCGCGTGCTGGCCAATGAGCGCGGCGCTTCGGCGCATACGCTGAGGGCTTATCAGCGCGAGCTGCGCGGGTTTGCCGGGTTTCTTGCCGAGCGCAATGGAAGCGGCGACAACGCAGCAGTAAGCGTGGACCGCATTGAGCACACGCAGATTCGCGCTTATCTGGCGCGGCTCTACGATCGCGGGTTATCGAAGGCCTCCGCGGCGCGGGCGCTGGCGGCCATTCGCAGCTGGTTCAAGTGGCTGGCGCGCGCGGGCTATGTGGAGCAGAACGCAGCCTCGCTGGTGGCCACGCCGCGCCTGCCCAAGCACCTGCCGCGCGTGCCGTCGATCGAGCAGATGAACCGCACGGTCGATTCGGTGGATGAAGGTGCAGCAAGCTGGCCGGCGCGGGACCGTGCGATTCTCGAAGTGCTCTATGGCTGTGGCATCCGCAATGCGGAGCTGACGGGACTGAACCTGAACGACATTCACTGGGCCAATGAAGCCATCCTGGTGCGCGGCAAGGGGCAGAAGCAGCGCCTGGTTCCGCTGGGCGACGCGGCGGCGCAGGCGATTCGTGCATACCTCGCCGAACGCGCGGCGCGCCTCGCGGCGCTTGACGAAGGCAAGGGAGCCGCCACGCCCGCGCTGTTTGTGAATCTGCAACTGCGCGGGTTGGGAAAGGCGGGCGGCAAGGCTGGGGCACAGGCGCGGTTGACGACGCGGAGCGTAGGCCGCATCGTGAAGCGCATCGCTGTCCAACGCGGTCTCTCGGCCGACGTGCATCCGCACACCCTTCGCCACGCATTCGGAACCCATCTGCTCGAAGAAGGCGCGGACCTGCGCGCCATCCAGGAGCTGCTGGGCCATGAGCGCCTGTCGACCACGCAGCGGTACACGCAGCTGACCACCGCGCAACTGACGGTCGTGTACGACAAGACGCATCCGCGGGCAAAGTGAGAACGACTCGTCAATTCCCGCCATCTTCGACGGAAACCCCCTGCAATTCGACATTGTAGGTCTCAATGTTGGCACAGAAAGCCAAACCCAGGTCGCTCAGTCGTGCGTTTCTTATGTCGATGATTTCCCCCATCAGATTTGGGGTTTTAGGAGTCAGCAACCCGAGTTCTGTGGGCTTCTTCTGGTGCAGCTCGATCAAACCTTCGGAACCATGGCTGATGACATTGCACATGCTCGTCCTCCAGTACAGGTACTTGTTCTTGGTTGGCGTATCGACGCCATCTCCGTATGTGTCCTTGCATTCGAAGACCGTCTTCAGAAGCAGAAGCTCTCCCGAATTTAGATTTTTGGCGATCTGCCAGAGTTGATAGGCCTTGATCCTCTCTCCGTCGGCGGTCCCGACTTTATTCACCGCGAAAAACATTGCTTTGAGTACCTCAAGGCGGTCGGCGTCTGGGGATTCTTCGTCGATTATCCTCATCAGCTCGACCCAGGTCTGAAAACCGTATCTCTTATCAGCAAAGTCGTTCTGGATTCGCCCGGCTTCTTGAAACTTCTTGACTTCCTTGGACCATTGCTCAAGAAGTCGCCCCTTGAGCATTGCCTGCACCATTCTTCCGCTGGAGAGCGTCCAACCGGACTTGCCGGCAGCCAATGCCCCCGTCACAGTCGCAACAATGAACGGGAGCGGCTCGTTAAAGAAGTCCTCAAGGACGCTGGGATCTGGAGCTTTATGATTTCCGAATAGTCGCGTGGGTTCGCGATCAACGCAGTTTCGTTAGCCATCCTCGCCCTCGGAAATGCTCACGCATTGTCCCGTCCACGAGTTTAGAGGATTCGCAGAAGTTCTGCGAAGAAACTGGCCGGGTGGGAGACCTCCCGGCTTCGCCAATCCTCCCGCCTTGGTTTCCGAGACGCCGGTTATCCTTCCTTTGCAGTGCATTTGGCGCTAGAATCTCGGTATGGCACACACCTACGAGGAAGTTCAACAAATCGCCTGCGAACTGCCCGTGGATCAGCGCATCCTGCTGGCTAACACGCTCTGGGAGAGCGTCGAGCGCGGAGAGTTCGACGCGACCGAAGCCGAGGTCGATGCTGCTTGGGATGCGGAGATTGGACGCAGGGTTGGGGAGATCAAGGCCGGGAGCGCCGTGACCTGCTCGCTCGAAGAGGTCGCGGCTGATCTGCGCGCCATCGTCGGCCCGTGAAGGCACTTCGGATTCATGAGGGAGCCCGACGCGAGTCCAATCTCGCCACGGTTTGGTACGCCGAACGCAGTCTCCCCACTGCTCGAAGGTTCCGGGATGAGTTGCTGTCCGGCATCGCCGCTGCTGCCGCGTCTCCGCTGCGCTATCCCACGTATCTGCACGGAACGCGACGAGTTCTCCTCAAGAAATTTCCCTACTTCATTGTTTTTTTCGCTGGGCAGCAGGAGATTGCGATCGTTGCCGTTGTCCACGCCAAGCGCCGTCCTGGCTACTGGGCCAATCGCCTTTAGGAGGTTGCCCTGGTGCGGTAAGTCCTACTTAGGTGCTCATATTTAAATTCCATGGAGGCGCGATGCTCGCGACGATTCGCAGAATGGGAGACTCGTGGGGTGTCCTGATTCCCAGGCCGCTGCTCAAACAAATTGGCCTTGAGGGCCAGGCCGAGATACGGATCGAGGGCGATGCGCTGGTGTTGCGACGGCCCAAGACCGCGCCGCGCGCCGGCTGGGCAGAGGCTAGCCGGAAGGTTGCCGCAGGGGGCGACGATGCATTGGTGCTTCCCGAGTTTGCCCACGAGGCTGACGCGGAGTTGAACTGGTGAAGCGCGAGTTGGCCGTCACCCGTAGAATCAATTGCAATGCTCGACACAACTGCTCTCCGGATCATTGCCTGGCTGCGGGAGATTGGACTCTCGGTGCGGCTGGAGGCGCTGAGCGCGGATACGTTTCTGCCCGGCGTGACGCTCGCGCCGGGCGGGCTCATCGTGGACCCGGAGCGGCTGCGCTATCCCGGCGACCTGCTGCATGAGGCCGGCCACCTGGCAATCATGAAACCCTCAGTGCGCGCCGCGACCGGGCAGAACGCCGGCCCGAGCATGGGCGATGAAATCTCCGCACAGGCCTGGTCGTACGCGGCGGCTGTACACCTGGGCCTTGCGCCGGAGATCGTGTTTCACGCGGCCGGGTACAAGGGGTCCTCTGAAAATCTGATTGAGATCTACCGCGGCGGCAACGCCGGCGTGCCGCTGTTGCAGTGGATGGGGCTCACGCTGGACCGCAAGCGGGCGGCGGAGGCCGGAGCGGAGCCCTTTCCGCATATGCTGCGATGGCTGCGCGAAGAAGGGGATTGAGGCGCTCCCATCTCCTGTCCCTCCGCCGCGGCGGACGAGGGACCGGGGGCACCCGCCGGTTCCGTGACCGGGGAGTGGCAAATCACCGACATCGCGACGGGCGAATGGTCTATGATCGAATGCCGAAAGGGAATTGCCATGATCATTGCACGATGGCGTACGGTGGAATCTTCCTTATTACGCTTTCTTCCTGGAAAGAACTTGATTCATCTGGCGGCGCTTGCGCTGGTTGCCACGGCCGTAGCGGCAGGACAGACCGGGAGCGACTCGCTCATGCAGTCGTCCTCGTCCATGCGTGTCACGTTCGACGCGCGCCAGCCGGGGTTGAGCGCTCTCAGTATCGATTCGCTCAAAGGCGGCAGTTTCAGGCCCAGTCCACTGATAGACCCAGGCGCCGCGCCGGTTGCGTACGCGGTGACCACGCGCGACGGTTGGGTGCGCTACGCGGCGGCTTCAGACCCAGGGCATCCGGTGTGGGAGATGCGGTGCGTTGGCGACACGCTCACAATGCGCAGCCTGTTCCGGCCCGGCGGAGCGGCGCACGACGTGACCTTGAAGTTCGATCCGCACGTGAACCACGCCACACTTCTGGGCCACGTGACGCCTGCGGGCGATATTGCGCTGCCCGCGGTGCTGCATCTGCCGGGCATGGGGTCGCTGCGGGTCTACGCCACGGGAAGCCAGGATCCTGTGCTCCACTACGTGGCGCATCGGAATACCAACGGCATGACGCCGCTCGATCTGACCAAGCCGCTGGAGGACTATGTCTCCGTTACCTTTCCCGCGGCCTCGGCCGGGCACAGGCAGGTGGAGTACACGCTCGAAACCGCAGCCATCTATCCGGTGATTCCCGGCATGGACCCGGCCGATGCGCGCTTTGACGGCTTCCGGCGGGATTTCCTGGATATCTTCCAGCTGCATGCGGAGCTGCACGTGCTGGCCAACCATTCTGCCAGCGATGCCTGCGCCTTTACCGTTTATGAGTACGCCGACATGGCGCGCTACACGCCGGAGCTGGTGAAGGGACTGACCGCGCTCGACCTGATTCGGGAGACGCTGGATCGCTACCTGAACGGATTTATCGGCTACGGGCAGCCGGGCTACCAGATGTTCGACGCGGCGATCCAGCCTCAGCCCGCCGATCCCCATGTCTTCACCGATACCTATCCTTCGCTGCTGATCTCGGCCTATGACTACGCCGACGGCAGCGCCGACCTGCGGTGGTTCCGGCAAAACTACAAGGGCCTGCGCGCCTGGACAGAAACCCTCATGGTGACGAATGCCGACGGCAGCCAGTTGCTCGAATACCCCGGCAGCGGGATCTCCGGCTCACGGAAGGAGGGCGTGGCGGACCAGGCCGCCAACTGGTGGGATACCATCAACTTTGGCCACCAGGACGCCTATGGGAACGCGCTGGGCTACCGTGCGCTCCGAGGGATGGCCGCGCTTGCCGATCGCATTGGCGAGACGAAGGACGCAGCCCGGTACCGCGCCCGCGCGGACGCCATTCGCGCCGCGTACGCGGAGGCGTTTCTTGACCCTTCAGCACATGTGATTGTTGGCTGGAGAAGCAGCGACGGCGAGTTGCACAACTATTACTTTCCTTACATCAACGGCATCGCCGTGCGCTACGGGTTGATCGATGGCCCGCAGGCACACCAGGTAATGGACGGCATCCTGGCCAAGATGGACGAGGTCGGGTACAAGAACTTCGCATTGGGCCTGCCCGGCAACCTGGTGCCCGTCCGGCACTCCGACTATCTCAACTCGGACAACCGCTGGGGTGGATCAAAGAAGGCGGACGGGAGCGACGGTTTCGAGAACTATGAGAACGGTGGGGCCACCGGGTGCTTTGCCTACTTCATGATGGGCGCGCTGTATCATCTGGGCGAAAAAGAACAGGGCGACAAGATGCTGATGCCCATGCTGGACGCCTTTGCCAAGCAGAGTTTCACGGGGCGCGCGCCCAGCGGGCTGACCTACGACTGGAAAGACTGGCAGGGCGGTGCGCATGGGTACGAGGGCTTTCTGGTGGACAACTACTACGCGCTGCTGGCCGTTTTGGATCGCGCCGGCCTCATCGCGAAGACCCCCTAGGGCGTATCGACATATACTGACGCGCAGCGTTGCGAGCGAAAATCCGGCCAGAACCGGGGCCCCCACGGACAGGTCTTCGTCCGTGGGGTGGAGACGAGGCCGAGTCCGAGGGCTGTGGCAATCCACTGTCGAGGGCGAGAACGAAGTATGGCCGGATTTCCACCCCAGCGACGACGACCTGTCGCTGGGGACCCCGGATTTCCACCCCAGCGACGACGACCTGTCGCTGGGGACCCCGGATTTTCGCCGCAACCCGAAGGGACGGGGCCATTTTCCCCCATTTCTTCGTCGATTGTCGCTCACATACCCCGGTATGCAGCGCTCCGCTGTCCTCGAACTGGGAAAAATGGCTCCCGTCGCTGTCGTGCCAGTATATGTCGATATCTAGAAGCTGAGCTTGTTTTTGGGAAACCAGGTCAGTTGGATGGTGGTGTTGGTCACGGAGTGATTCGGGGACGGATAGGTGGGTGTGCCGGTCGCGTAGATGGGCGCATTCCAGTGCTCGTAATCAAAGTTGCCGTTCACTTCAAAGTCCCGGCCAATGCGCTTGACGACCTGGAAGGCGATGTCGTTGAGCGTCGTGCCGCCGGGGATGAAGTAGGTTGTGGCCTTCTGATTGCGGGCCGAGACCTGTATCCACTCGTTGCCGCTGAGGTGATAGGTGAGCCACGCCTGGCCGCCCTTGGCGCCGCGGCCGATCCAGTCGCCGAACATCTGGCCCTTGTTGGTGTAGCCCTGGCGCTGAATCGCTTCGTAGTACATGAAGCGGCCGTACTGGCTGGCCGTGCCTGAACTCGATGGGTCGGTGGAGGCGGCTTCCACGCGCAGATCGAGCTTGGGAATGCCGGGAAAATGAGACAGATAAATGCCGGGCCGGTAGGCGGCGCGGCGGGGCGCGTCGATGGGCGAGACGTCGTCGTGGACTTCAGAGTCCGAATAGAGAGTGAGCCAGTTGCGGACCCAGGGCAGGCGGTAGGAGAAGTCGAAGGCGCCAAAGCGGGCGCCGGGGTCGCGGGTGCTGTCCTTGATGGTGCCTTTGGGCGCGGCGAAGCTGAAAAAGCTGCGCAGGAAGCTGTGCAGGTTGATCGGCTCATGGCCCTTTCCGCCCCAGATGACGGTGCGCTCGAAGCCGAATTCGAGGTCGGGGGTGGGGCGGAAGCTGAGCTTCTCGACGTGGACCCAGGGATCGTTGGGGAAGAGATGCCCCTTGAGCGAGCCGACCAGGAACTGGTAGCGGAAGGGACCGGTCAGATAGGAGAGGCCGGGAACATGGAGCGGCTCGACGCGATCGATGTGGAAGGCGTAGATGTTTTCGGCGTTGTTGGAGTAGGCCATGCTGCCGCCCTGCCCTGGTCCGAGCCACTCGTCCTGCTTGCCGAAGGAGATTTCGTGATTGAGGACGTGGGCTGAGGCGTATGCCTCCATGACGCGGCCGGTGGTGGTGGTGGCGATAGGGCCGGCGGGGATGGTGGCGAGCAGGTTGACCGGCATGGGGGTGCAGTTTGGGCCGGTGCCTCCGGCTGCCCAGCAGGCGGAATTGAAGAAGCTGTTGGTCTGGTCAATGGTGGTGGAGAGGAAATTGGCCAGCGCGGCGTTGTATCCGGCGCCGGAGGGTGCGCCCTGAAATTCGCCGCGCGCGTAGATGAGGAAACGCCCTGCCGAGGCGTAACCGCTCATGCCGGAGTAGTCGTTGAATCCACTCTGGTAGGGCCGGCCGTAGTCATTGATGACGGTGGAGCCGAGGTGGTAGCTGTCGCGCAGCGGGGTGCCGCTGATGGCGCGCTCGACGGAGTAGACAGACTCGACGCGGGTATGGCCCTTGAGAGTGCCGCAGGGGCCGGATACGTCGGTGTGCAGTTCGCGGGAGAGCGACTCGTAGATGCCTTCGGCTTCGTCGGTGGCCGGGCCGGGGTCGGCGTCTTCGATGCGGGCGCCGGCTTCCTCAAGCATGTGGTCGATGCTGGCGCGGGTGTAGGGGCGCTCGTTCAGGTAGACGGTGTCCAAAAAGCCGAGGCCGTAGAGGCGCCAGATGGCGGGATAGACCCAACTGTCGATGGGGATGTAGGGCGAGTCAAGCTGGGAGGGCTCGCAGACGGATTGCGGCCGGCTGGGATCGGCGGCTACTGGACTGGCGACCTGCGGGGCGGCGGCCGGCGCCTCCGCCGACAGCGAGCTGGCGCTTACAAAACAGAGTCCTGCCGCGACAATCGCGCTTTTGAGGACAGGATGCAGGGCCAAACGTCCGCTCACCTTCATTTACCCACTTTATCACCGGAGGAACCGCGGGCCGGCAGGAAAAATACGCTGCAGCGGCCCGCAGGGGTGGAGTTTTGATTTCAAAATGAAGGACTTGGGCTATAGCAGTTTCGGAACTACTGTAGACCGGAAGCGCGAGCTTAAGTGGCTTTTTTCTCAAGAAAAAGCCACCCTGCACACCGTCAATGAGGACCACACAAATTCCGAAACTGCTCTAAGCGGCCCGCTTTGGGCTGCGCGGCCGGGCCGGCCCGGCACGGCCGCTGGCGCGGGGGAGGCGGTTGTGCGTTAAGCGTCAAACGCGGACGGGTCCAGCCCTTTGCCGATGAGGTAGTTCTGCATACTCTGGATGGGATCTGCGGGTTCCGACAGGCGGCAATCAATCAGCGTGGGCCCGTTGCCCTTGCGGGCGTGGGTGATGGCCTCGGTTGCGACTCGGTAGACGGCAACAACATCGCTACCGTCAACGTGGATCACGGGCAGGGCATGGCCTTTGCGTTCGATCAGCGCGGCCTGGCCAACGGCCGGCTCAACCTTCATCTGGGGACGGCTGAGAAAGACGAATAGGATGGGCAGGTTTTCATGGGCGGCCCGGGTGACGGCGCTGAGCCAGGCGGGCTGTGCGGCGGGCTTCTGGCTCGAAAACAACAGGGCGATCTGCTGGGTTCCATTTGCCGCCGCGGCGTGACGCAGGGCTTGCGGGAAGGTTGACACGATGGCCGGCGCGGGATTGATGGCCTTGAATGCGCCGTCGGGCCAGAGAGCGGGCGCGACGACGTCGTGGGCAACCAGGTCAATGGCGGCGCCCACGGCGGCTGCTTCGTGGCCGAGGATGGAGTCGGCCGCGCGGCGGGTTTTCCGTTGCGCCTGCTCGGCGAGTCTGCGGCACTCGACCATGGCGGTGTAGAGGGCGAGCAGTTTGCGGTTGGAGATGAGGGCGAAGCCCTTGTTGGCGGCTGCGAACTCCCGCATGGACATGGTCTTGGTTCGTGACGTCATCGGTGATGCGATTGTAAACGGGGCGGGGAAGGCGCGGAGGTCTTCCCTGTTGAGATTTCAATCGGTTTGCTCAGCGGCATCAATTGAGTGGCGTGGCGTTGCGCTGGTCGAGGGTGAGCGAGTTGGCGCCGGCCTTGAGCTCGACGGCCTGCTCCCAGACCAGCGGTTGCTTGTTGAATACGGCGGAGATCATCAGGTAGTAGGTGCCGGGGGGCAGTCCGGGCAGAGTGGCGGCGCCGGTGGCGTCGGAGCGGATGCCGGAAGCTGCGTCGGCGTTGATGGCGGCCATGATCCTGGGGCAATCGGGCGTGTGCGTGCCGCAGGCGATGCCCACATACTTGTAGGGCGAAGTGCCTGGAGGCACGGTTACGCTGCCGATGGCCAGCGCGTTGGCATAGCTGTGGCGGAGCAGCACGTAGGGCCGGTTCGCGAGCGGATTGGGCGTGCCGGGAGGCGCGGCGAGTCCGGAGACGATGGAGAGGACAGCGTTGCCGAGCGGCGCGGCGGGCGTGGAGAGCCGGCCGGCGTTATTGCTCGCGCCGGCACTCGGGCTTGCGGCAGCCATAGCCGCAGTCGTTCCGCCCGTGGCCGGGATCTGCTGGCTGGGCGCGAGGGCGGCCAGGTTGCAGGTGAGCTCCATGGGCGCGAAGGTGAAGTCGCCGTCGTCGTTTTGGCCGGTGGTCACGCGGCCATGCACCTGGTAGGGGCCGGTGCCGGGATCGAGCGAGCCATCAGCGCGGAAGGCGAGGTGCAGCGGGTGATCGGGCGCGTCGACCTTGATGGAAGAGGCTGCGCCGTCGGCGATGACCGTGTACGGGTAGGCGCGGGCCGCGTCCGGGCCGCAGCCAAGAATGACCGACTCGGGAAAGAACTGCACGCTGAAGCCGGTGGAGGCAGCGTAGATTCCGTGCATGCGAATGCCGGGCGGCGTGGGCGCGCCTTTGTCGCCGCCGAACATGGTCTTCAGCAGGTCAGTCTGCATGGTTTGCGCGCCGACGCTGGCGCCTTTTGAGGAGAGATTGAGCGCCGGGCAGGTGGCGTGGCGGGGCGCGAAGACCGTGTGGCCGTTGTTGGCATTGCCTTGCACGCGATTGCCCGCCGCATCGTAGAGATTGCCATATTGATCCTTCTGCGTGGCGCCCGTGCCGACGGCCCCGCCCACATAGCCGCTGGCGATGACGCCGTTGATGGTGACCGGGCCGGCGCCGGTGATGGTGCCGTCAGCGTGAAGCGTGAGCACCAGCGGCCGGGGCGTGGTGTTGATGGTGAGCGTGGGGCGCGTGCTCTTGAAGTCGAGGGTATAGGCCTCCTGGTTGGGTGAGAGATCGCCGCAGTTGACCAGCACGCCGCCATCGATGAAGTCGAGACGCCAGTGGCCCGGGCCCTCAAACACGCCCGCCATGGTGGGGCCGGGCGCGGGCTGCTTGTCTGCGCCCGGCAGCACACCGGAGAGCATCTGGCCGAACGCGCCCAACAGCGCGTTGCCGGTGCAACTGGCCGGCAGCCGGCCTGAGGTGACGCAGCGGCGGATTTTGCGGTCGTCAGCCGAGACGGGCTTTTCCGGCTGGCCATAAGGAGAAGCGGCCGGCGCGGTGGCGGCGTTGAGCTGGTCTTCAGCTTTTTTGGCGTTGGCGTTGTAGGTATCCTGCTGCTTTTGCTGGAAAGCCTTTGCAGCGGCAAGCTGTTTGGCGCTGGGCTGGGTGCAAGTGGGGAGCAGTTTTTTCAGAGCGCCGCGGGCCGCGTAGGTATACGACATCATGCCGTTGGCGAGCACCTTGTCCGGATGGCCAACCATGCAGGTAGCTGTATCGCTCAGGTCGCGAACGTTGCAGTTCTCCACGAAGATGTGCTCGCCATTGCAGATGTAGGTGGGACCGATGGGGATGTCCTGCGCATGCGCAACGGCGGTGAATGCGGTGAGCAGCGCGAGAACGAGATGGAGCGGGAAGGCGCGGCGCGAGCGGAGAGCGAGGGACGAAGCCATGGGACCCCCTGGAGTTGTCGAACGCCGGCAGCATCGCCGTGACGATGAGATGGAAGGAAGACTGCGCGTGCGCTCTTGGGGAAGAGAAGCCCATGGTAGAACGGGGCGGCTGGAAAGGGCAAGCGCTGTTTGCGCGAGCGCAGTCGGTGAGGCGGCTGAGCATCAACGGGGCTCACGCGGCTTTCACAAGGAGCGGAGCGAGTGCTAGGGTAAATCGGATATGAGTTCAGCAACGGCGGATGTGTTGGGCGAGATCGGGCTCGCGGTTCCGGTTCACGAACTGGCGGCGAAGACCTGGGACGCGATTGTGGTGGGCGCGGGGCACAACGGACTGGTGTGCGCGGCCACGCTGGCGCGCGCAGGTAAGAGGGTGCTGGTGATCGAGAGCAGGCAGCGCGTGGGCGGGGCGTGCACGATCGAGGAGCCATTTGCGGGCGTGCGCATGTCTCCGTGCGCGTATCTCGCCGGGCTGCTGCATCCGCTGGTGCTACAGGAACTGGAGCTCGAGCGGCGCGGCTACGTGTGGACTCCGGCGGTGAACGGGTTGTTTGTGCCCTTCCTCGACGGCACGAGCATTCAACTCTGGGACGATGACGTCCGCTGCGAGGCCGAGGTGCGCAGGCTGGCTCCGGGCGATGTGGAGGGCTGGCGCGCCATGGGCGCGGTGATTCGCCGCCTGCGCGATGCGCTGCGGCCGCCGGGCGCGGGCGATATGTGGGTTGGCGAACCGCCTACGCGGGAGCAGATTGAGGAGCGGCTGGGCGCGGACGAGGAGGCGCGCGCGGTGTTGTTTGACTGGTCGATGGCCGAGTTTGTGGAGCGCTATGTGCAGGACGAGCGCTTGCAGTGCGCGTACCTTGGCCAGGGCGTGATTGGCACCAATGCCAGTCCGTTCGACAACGGCACGGCGTCGATTCGCTTTCATCACTCGTCGGGCCGGCTCGGTGGCATGGCCGGCATGTGGGGCTATGTGCGCGGCGGCATGGGCATGGTGTCGTTCTATATGTGCGATGCGGCGCGCGAGGCTGGTGCGACGGTGGTTTCCGGCTTGCCGGTTGCGCGGATTGTGCCCGGCGAGGGCGTGGAACTGGAGAGCGGCGAACGCATCCGAGCGCGGGTGGTGGTGTCGAATGCAGACCCGCGGCGGACGCTTGGGCTGCTGGGCGCCGACGCCGATGCAGGATGGCGCTCTCAGGTAGAGCGGGTTCCCATGGAGGGCTGCACCGTGAAGCTCAATGTGCATCTGCGCGAGCTGCCGAATTTCACAGCGCGGCCCGGCGTGAATGAGCCGCATCACTACGGACAGATCAATGCACCGCTCAGCAAGGACGAATGGAAGGCCGGATTTGCGGCGGCGCGGCGCGGCGAGCTGCCTGAGCACTTGTGGTGCGAGCTCTACTTTCAGAGCGCGCACGATCCATCGATTGTTCCCGCGGGCGAGCACACCATGAGCGTGTTTGCGCAGTATGTGCCGTACAAATTTGCGCATGGAAACTGGAATGAGCGGCGCGACGAAGTGCGTGCCTTGGCGATGAAGTCGCTGGCGCGGTTCTGCTCGAACATGCCCGACGCGGTGTTCGACGCACAGGTGCTGGGGCCGCCGGATATCGAAGAAAAAGTCGGCCTGACGGGTGGACATATCTTTCAGGGCGAGTGTCTGCCGCCGTATATGTGGGCCAACCGGCTGAGCGCGCGCACGCCGATGAAGGGCGTGTATCTGTGCGGCGCAGCCACGCACCCCGGAGGCAGCGTGATCGGCATCAACGGGCGCAACGCGGCGATGGCGGTGCTGAAGGACATCAATAAGAATTAGCTTCTGCGGCGCGCGCACGCTCTGCTATGCTGCGCCGTACATGGCTTCCTCTCCAGCGCTCAAGCGAGGCATCCGGTTCCGTGACCTGGTGCTGTTCTACGTAGTGGTGGTGCTCAGCGTGCGCTGGACGGCGTCTGCTGCGAACGCCGGGCCCAGCATCCTGGTGGTCTGGATCGCCGCGCTCTGCTGTTTCTTCATTCCGCTTGCAGCCAGCGTGATGGAGCTTTCCTCGCGGCATCCGGAAGAGGGCGGCATCTACGTGTGGACGCGCGAGGCCTTCGGCGATTTTGCCGGGTTTATCTGCGCGTGGACGTACTGGATGAGCAACCTGCCCTTCTTTGCCGCGGTTCTCTATTTTGGCGCGGCATCGGCTCTGTTTGCCTTTGGTCCGCGCGCGCAGGCGATCGGCAGCAATCCACTCTATTACGTTCTTTTCGCCGGCTTCTGGCTGGCTGCGATT
>Ga0302276_10000596_pt1 | contig 33178 bp, 32 predicted proteins | sample III_Bog_N2_3_FD_198768 | JGI IMG/M metagenome (GOLD analysis project Ga0302276, IMG submission 198768) | Peat permafrost microbial communities from Stordalen Mire near Abisko, Sweden - III_Bog_N2_3 | ecosystem: Environmental > Terrestrial > Soil > Wetlands > Peat | place: Sweden: Abisko...
GAAGTGGCTCCTGCCGGCCCAGGCTTTCGGCGGCCAGACGGCCGATGTCGCGGAACATCAGAATGTCCGGGCCGCCGACCGGCAGCTCCTGGTCGCCCAGGATTGACGCCTCGAGATGGCGACCGACTCGAACGCCCGGTCCGTGAGGTCGCTGAAATAGGCGGTCGGCCTTATCACGGTCAGGCGGGCTCCTGCCGCCCCACACGCTAGTCGGAGCCCATCCACCGCCTGCTCCTTGGCTTCGCTGAACTCCGAGTGGCGACGCGACGCGGGTCCCTCGAACGTTCGCACCGACGAGGGCGCCTTCATAGGGCTCGTCGCGGGCAGCATCGACCGCCGCGATCGTGGAACCGAGCGTGACCAGCTTGCGCAGTGCCGGGCTGTCGGCGTGATTTCGAACGATCGCCGTCACTGCGATGCCTCGGGACCGTAGCGCCGTCACGACGCGCGTTCCAAGGTAACCAGTGGCTCCCGCTACGCTGACGCGCAAGTGCTTCACTGGCGGCCGACACCTGAGCTGCGCAGGCTGGAGAGCGGCAGGAGGGGGAACAGCACCGGTACGGTTCTGCGGTAGGTCGCATAGGCGCTGTCCGCCGCATAATGATCCGCTTGTTCCCCTTCCAGGCGACGTGTGGCTCCGATCATGATTCCGAGAATGCACGCCAACCCCAGCGTGCACAGGCTCCATTCGAGCCAGCCCTGATAGGCGGTCGTGGCAGAAAGCCAGAGCCCGATCCAGAACAGCATTTCCCCGAGATAGTTTGGGCAACGTACGATGCGATAGAGCCCGGTGTTGCAAAAGCGCATAGGGTGCGCCGCCTTGAACCGATACTTCTGCCAGTCCGCGACCGATTCGAGACCGAGGCCGATCGCCATCAGCGTGATGCCATAGGGCAGCCATCCCAGCGGCAAGCCACGGGCCTCCGCCGACATGGTCAGGAAGGCCGGCAGCGCCATCAGGACATAGAGGGCCGCGACGCCGATCCAGATGCCGATTTTCGCCACCCATCCAATCCGGCCCCGCTTCGCCTTCTGGATTGCTTCACGGTCCTGATAGCCGCGATCCAGATTGCGCAGCGTCAAATAGCTGCCGAGTCGGACGCCGTAGGCGAGGAGCAACAGCACTTGAACGAGAGGCCACCCCGCAATCGATGCCGAGTAGAGGGCGGCCGCCGCCAAGGCCTGGGCAGCGATCGATGCGCCATAGCCCACGCCCACGAAATAGACGACGCGAACGAACCCCGGGGCTGAACACAACAGGCAGATGCCGAACGAGAGCGCGAGGTACTTCAAGTCGTTCCGCCGCCCCGCGTCGCGGGGCGGGCTGCGCTCCCCTGACCCTGTTCCAAAGCTCGCATGACGACCTCCGATTGACTGCCATCGAAAAACACTAAGGATGAAGGATAGTCAGCGCGGACACGCGCGCCTGTCTGGCAACGCACATGCGGAAGACACTTGTGCGTTCACCCGCGGTAATGCGGGCTATCGTACAGACCAGGGGGGATCGCGAGAGCAACCTGCCGCGGTACGTTCAAAAGGAGGAAGGAAACCATGCCGATTGGCAACGACTCTGCCTCAATCCAGAACTCCGGCCGCACCCCGCCGGTCGATCACCTCCCGGCAATGCCGGATCCGGCCGGATCCCGAAGTGATCGGCTCTCCAGCGAGGACATCGACGCCCAAATCCGCTGGTTCTTCGAAAATGCGCTCGAGCGAAATGCGGACCACGAGCCTTGAAACACCTGATGGCCATTGCGGTAGTTGCGCTGTCATTTACTGGATGCTCGAGCATGAAACATGAGACTCTGGAGACCGTTCCCGCCGTGGATCTTCCGCGGTTCATGGGCGACTGGTATGTCATCGCTCACATTCCGACCTTCATCGAGAAGGACGCGTGCGACGCGGTGGAGCACTACGATCTGCGGCCGGACGGCACGATCGCGACGACCTTCACCTTCAAAAATGGCAACAGCGGCGGCCCGCTGAAGAAGTATTCGCCGGTCGGTTACGTGCGCGATCAGGTGACGCATGCAACCTGGGGTATGCAGTTTCTGTGGCCGTTCAAGGCTGAGTACCTGATTGCCTACCTCGACGCCGCGTATACCCAGACCATCATCGCCCGTAGCGCGCGGGACTACGTCTGGATCATGGCTCGCACCCCGGTGATATCACAGGAGGACTACGACCGGGACGTCGCAAGGGTTGCCGCTTTCGGTTACGACACGCGCAAACTCAGGAAGGTACCGCAACAGCCCCAAGGGCATGACGCTGCACCCATGACGATGCATGCAATCGAAGAGCCGGCTTATGAGGTCACGCAGAGAATCGGCGACGTCGAGGTGCGCCGCTACGCCCCCTATGCCGTAGCGGAAGTGCGGGTAACCGGCTCCGCGACAGCAGCGGGCAACCAAGCATTCCCGATTCTCGCCGGCTATATTTTTGGTAAGAACAAGGGTCAGAAGAAATTTCCCATGACGGCGCCGGTGACTCAGAGTGCGGCCGGTACGAAGATGCAAATGACGGCCCCGGTGACGCAGAACGCTGTCTCCGGCGGCTTCGTCGTGCAGTTTGTCCTACCCCGCGGTGTGACGCTCGCCGCGGCGCCGGAGCCCGTCGACCCACGGGTCACCTTGCGGGAGGAGGAGGCGCGCCGCGTCGCCGTCATCCGCTACTCGGGTTTCTGGTCCGATGCGAACTATGAACAGCACCTTTCGCTCCTGGAACAGGCCCTCAGGTCGGCCGGAGAAGCGTGGACCGGCGATCCTATCTACGCGCGCTACAACGCACCGTTCGTGCCATGGTTTCTGCGGCGTAACGAGATCTGGCTGCAGTTGCCATAGCGCCGCGATCCAGGAGAGTCCCTTCGGGCTAGCTTCGCTCGGGGACCTCGAGCGCTGCGTGGGTGCCGCTGGATGACCCTGGCTCCTCGGAAATGGTCCGCAGCGCCTGCGGAAATGCCTGCAGCCGCGCAATCGGTATCGGCAGTCCGCTGACATCGGAGAATCCATAAGTACCTTCGTCGAGCTTGGCGAGCGCTCGATCGACCGCAATCAGCTGTTGAGAGAGTTGACTCGACAAAATCCGGTCATTTTCATCGATGGCCAGATCCTGCGCACGGTCCTCGGTTTCATTGGCGTGATCCTGGTCCGCCGACAGCACCTGTCTCGCCTCTTCGGCATCAAGATCCATCGAGCGTGACAGGCCGTTGCGCAGCGCGACCAGCCGCGCCCGCTGGATGGCGAGGAACGCGGGATCGAGAACGGGCGGGGGAGTGGCGTCCTTGAATGTCTTGGTCATGTTGCGTTTTTCCTTAGTAGGTGAAGCAGCGCCTGCGCGGCGGGGCCGGACGAGGCGGGGTTCTGGCCGGTGACCAGCAGTCCATCAGTCACGACGTGCGCCTGCCAGTCGGGCGCCTTGGAGTACTGGCCGCCGGCAGCGATCAGCATGTCTTCGACGCGGAACGGTACGACAGCGCTCAAGCCGACCGCTGCCTCTTCGGTGTTCGAAAAGCCCGTCACGGATTTGCCGAGTACCAGCAGCTTGCCACCCCCGGACTTTACGTGGCGCAGCACGCCGGGTGCATGGCAGACGGCAGCGACCGGCTTGCCGGCAGCGAGCATCGCCTCGATCAGTGCGATCGACCCGCGGTCCTCGGCCAGATCCCACAGCGGGCCATGCCCGCCGGGATAAAACACCGCGTCGAAGTCGCGTACGGCAATGCCGCTGAGTGGCAGTGTGCGAGCCAGCTGTGCGTTCGCGACGGCATCCGTCTTGAAGCGCAAGGTCGCAGCGCTGGCCGGTGCCGCCGCGTCACTGGCCGGATCGAGCGGTGGCTGTCCGCCCTTAGGCGAGGCGAGGGTGACGCTCGCGCCGGCGTCCTTGAACACGTAGTAGGGCGCCGCGAGTTCCTCGAGCCAAAAACCCGTCTTGCGGCCGGTCGTGCCCAGCTGGTCGTGCGACGTAAGCACGACCAGTATCCTCACAGCCGTCCGCCCGTCCGTCCGCAGCCAGTGCAATGCGGCATCGTGTTGGTCAAACGGAAACAGGCGGATATCCGCGGCCACGAACGGCTCGGCAAGCAATTCCGCGAGACGGGCAATCGAGCTGTCGGTCACGAGCGCAATGCGCTCAATACGCCGCTGGTGATCGCGGACGAATCGCAGGTGAGCGGACAAGGCGGCGAAACTGTCCCATCCTGGAAACGCCTTTGCCTCGATGAGCAATCCGCCGAGGGTGCCGTGCGTGTTCAGGTAGGCGTCTGCGAATCGTGTGAGGCCCGTGAAATCTTCCACGGTCAGCGCACCCGACGGGGTCACCCGCAGGATGCCCCCCGGCTGGACGATCGAAAATTCAAGCATGCGTATTTCCCCGGTCTGGCAGCGCCGCGCCAATCGGTTGCCGAATAATCCACGCCCAGCATACGGCGATGGGCCGTATTTGTTGGTGCGGTAGCGCACCGAGGCCCTCGCCGCGCCGGCGCCGGCTATCTCGTAAGAGCTGTTCCCTTACCGGGCCGGTTGCGGCAGCGCGCGCTGCCGCTCCCTTGTCGTTGCTTGAGATTCGTCAATCCCTCCGCCGCCTGCTATTGCACGGTGATCTGCTTCGGCGTCTGCTTCTTTGTGGCAACCTTCGGGATATGAACCGTCAGAATGCCGTTTTTGCTGTCGCAGGTCACGCCGTCCATATCGACGTTATCCGGCAGCGAGAAGCTCCGCTCGAAGCTGCCGTAAAAACTCTCCACTCGATGGAATTTCTCGTCCTTGTCACTAGTCAGCGCTTTGCGCTCCCCGCTGATGGAAATGACGCCGTCGTCGACCGTCACCTTGACGTCTTCCTTCTTGACGGCGGGCAGATCGATGCGAATCACGTATTCCTTATCGGTCTCGCTGATATCGGCACTCGGTGACCATTCGAGTTTCCTTGCGCCATTGCCCTCTGCCGAAGCCCTAGGCCAGGTAGCCGCCGGGTTCGGGATCAAGCGGATCAATGTGCTCACATCGCCAAACGGGTCCCAATGAATCAGGCTCATAAAAATCTCCTTTCGGTTCTAAAGATCTGGGGAGTTGCGTCGGCCGCGCATGCCGTCCGACGCAGGCCATTGAACTGCGAAGCCGGCGCCCTCGTATGTACGGCGGCGCACTTTGCCGCAGGTCGCGGCCCTCCTAGGATTTGCCCGGCACGTCAAAGTGCCTTGCGCTGGGTTTCTGTAGCTCTCCATGCCGATGACCCCGCGTTCGGAAGAATTGCCGCGCCGCGGCGAGAATGTCGCTGTCCTGGGGTCCAGCGAGTTCCTCGACTCCCGATATGTGAGCCGCGAGTTTCGGTGTGTGTTTCTGCATATAGGCCTGCAACTCGTATTTCGAGTTGCCCGGACCGCAAATGAGCGTATTGCCTTCATGACCGAGCGAATCGACGATGCTTCGCATGAACTCATCGTCCACGGCATGCTTGGTCCCGTCTTCGTGATTTGCCTGATGATGCCGGCGCTGCGCGGAGGTATGCGCCAAGACGAGCTTGACCTCGTCCTTGGCGCTGAAGTGGAATAACTTCGCCTCGTGACGATCGATGAACACAATGGCGTCAACATATTCACTCATAAAGGAGGCCTCTCGATTGTCGGAATCCTTGGGTCGGAAGATAGGATAATACGCCCGATGAACAGATCCGGTCTTCTCAGCTGCAGCGCCATGATCAGGGTGAGCAGCTTGCCGTCGGCGACCTCACCCTGCATCGCGTCCGCTGCGAGCGAGTCGAGCGGACGCTCCACGACCGTAATATCTTCATGTTCCGCGGCGAGACCACCGCCCGGTCCGTTGCGGTCAGTGGCAGCATACGGTGCGAGGAACAAACTTTGCCGTTCCGACGAGACGCCTGGGCTAGGCCATATACGGGCAACGAACTCTAATGTGTGCAGGGAAATACCCAGTTCCTCCCCGGCCTCGCGGCGCGCGGCGGCGGAGGCGTCCTCGTATCCGATCATGCCGGCGCAGGCCTCCTCCAATTGCCTCACCCCCGTCGCATCAAACACAGGGCCGCGAAATAGGCGCGCCACCAACCCGCAGCGACGCACCGGATCATAGGGAAGCACGACCGCTGCATCGCCATGGTATTCGACGTCGCGAGAGACGATTGCGCCGTCCCGCAGGCGCAGCCGCAGAGAGGCGATCGACAGGTAGCCGCGATATACGACGCGACGGTCGAGCAGTTCCGGTAAGGCCAGAGTTTGGGTCATGTCTGATGTTTCGGGGAAGGATGCGTTGGATCGCGCCAATCCGCCCTGTCGACTGCGCATTCGGATGGCGCCCGATTCGAATGACACGCGCGAGCCAGAGCATGGAAGAGTACATGCTCGTCGAGCATCATGAAGCGAAACACCTCGCCGGCGAGCGTTTCGGTTACATGATCGCATTGGCCGTCCGAATCGGTGGCCTCGAATTCGGCGAATAGGCGATCCACTCCGGTGGTATCGCGATCCGGGGCAGTGGCATGAGGTCCCAACTTGAGCACAATTCACCCCCTCGGCAAACATGGGCCGCAACCGATGCCGGATCATTGCCGGAATCAAGGCCCGCGACCGTCTGCCGCCGCACATAGCGCCCTGTTCGATTCCGCGCAGTGGACTTGACGGTCGTATGGAGGAGGCAAACCTCGCGCAATCGAGATTCCTCGGGAATCTGCCGCTCAATCCTGAAGTCCCAGGGGGTCCAATTCATGTTGTTCGGCCAGGCTGCCGGCAAATGCGAGGGGATGCGCCACCCGCGGCTCGTCGCACGCGAGTCGATCGGCGGACGGGGGCGACTTATCGCCCAACAGCGCGAAGATGCAGCTGTTCGTTGCGTCCACCGCATCGAATGGAGTGCCGTGACGCGAACCGCGAACCACAGCGATCGCAGCGCCCAATTGCAGCGCCAAGGCGCGCTTTTCGGCCAATGGGGTCAAGTCGTGCTCGGCAGCGATGATGAGCACGCGACTCCTGAGCCGCTCCAGTCTTTCGGTCCCGCTCCACCGCACCAATGCGGCGACGATGGAGATGTAACTGGCGGGCGGCACGGCGCCGACGACCGCGGCGGCGCGCTCGCGCAGCGAACGCTGCCATGGATGCGGAAACATTCGCGCCGCACAGAGCCGGCCCAGCAGTCCCATGCCGAACAAATGTATCAGCAGCACCGAAACGCGTGCCTCTAGCCACTTGTTCAAGGTGTCGGGCCGATAGCTCGTCAAACTATTGACCAAACCCAAGCGCGGAACGGAGTCCGGTCGCTGCAATGCCATTTCGAGGGCGACGGCGCCTCCGAGGGAGTAGCCGACGATGTTCGGTCGTACGATCGCCAGCCCATCGAGCAGCGACCACAGCGACGTGGCAAGTTCCGCAATGCTGCAGCCACCGCGAAGCGCGCTGCTATGACCGCAGCCCGGAAGGTCCGGCACGATGACGCGAAAGCGTGCCTCGAGTGCACTCACCTGTAGAGCCCAGTCGGCTCCGCTGGACCCAAGCCCGTGTATGAGCAGCAACGGGCTCCCGCACCCGCGCTCCAGGTAGTACAAGGGTCGATCTCTGTGATTGAAAATCGTCACCAACGCACCGTGGGGTTTTCCCGAGAACTTCAGATTCTGTTCCCAGAATATCGGTGCGATGCGTTGACGTCGGTGCGCTACCGTACCCGAATGCGGTGGTTGTTCTGCCGCCCGGACGGGCGGCAGCCATCCCTCAAGCGCCTACGCTCTTATGCCACTCGCGGGGACACGATCCTCTCGGGGTAGAAGGCGGCCGGAAATTGCTCAAACGCAGGTTTTGCGAAGAGATAACCCTGGAAGAGCCGAATACCCTGATCCTCGAACCAGCGGAACTCCTGCAGCGTCTCAACACCTTCGGCAATGACGTCGATGCCCAAGTCCACGCATACCTGCGCTATGCCGCGAACGATGGCTTGACGCGGCCCGTGCTTTTCGATGCCCCGCACGAGATTCATGTCGATCTTCACCTGATCGGGCTGGAACTCGGCCAGGAGATTTAGACCCGAATAGCCGGCGCCGAAATCATCGATCGCAAGCTTGATGCCCATTCCCCGATACTCATTGAGGAGCGCCGCAAAATGCGCATGGTCGTGGATGACCTCGCCTTCGGTCACTTCCAGGATGATTCGGTCGAGCGGCAGGAAATTGTCGGCGGCCGCCTTGCAGGTATTGCGGATGGCGTCTGCGCAGAGATCAAGGCTCCGAGGCAGGAAATTGAGGTTGAGGTTGACCTTCAATCCGATCCGTGCGGCAAGAGTGATTGCCTGGATCCGGCTGTACTGGTCGAATTGGTGTTTGAGATCATCCGGCACCTGTTGCAATACCCGGAATGCCGGTTCGTTGGCGGGACCGCGGATCAGTGCTTCGTAAGAAAACACTTCCCGCGCCACGGTGTCGACAATGGGCTGGAACGCGTACGAAAAGGCGGGAGCCGCGCCGCGTGATGCCATTGCTTGCATTTGGTCGGTGGCCCGCGCCGGCATCGGTACGGCATTCCTCATGCAGCGGCTCGCTTCGCTCCAGATAAGGTCTTGCGCCATCGTCCGTTGCGAAAAGCGGAGAGCAATTTCTTGGCGCGGCCGGAATCCAGGTCGAGGAAACAGCTCGAGTCACTAAAAAAATCGTTGGCACCGGAGATCAGCGCGAGGTCCTTGCGGGAGAGCTGTGAGAATCCCATCGTCCACTGTGCAAAGGATCTGCTGGGAATCGCCTCGGCTACGATTTTGGTCACGTGATCGTGGCGCTTGTCCCGTTCGATTCTGGCGTAGAGCGCCTCCACCGCGTCGGGAGGTCCTTCCAGCACCTGAAAAAAGCTGCCCTCGGTATAAAGCAGCATCCCGGTAAGCCCGGCCGCCTCATTGTGCTTGCGCGCCGCCTGCAGCAATTCCGTCAGCTCAGCCGTTTCGAAATGCCGCACTGCCGCGCTGGCGTAAATACAATGCATTAAGTCGGGCACGTCGGCTCCAGAATATTGAACACGCGGGGACATAGCCCTTCCCTGGCACAGATATTATCTGCTTATCGCGCCAGCACTTAAAGTCGATTCACACACAGTTTGCAGGAGCCGGCGTTGGTGCGCTGCGACGACGTGCGCTGCGACGACGCGCGCTGTACAGACCCCCGTTACTTCCCTTAAGGGTTAATGAATTGCCATAAAGCAGAACTTTCCTCAGAGGCCGCCTGGCGTCGGCCGATTTCAAGCAACGCATCCAACGCCCGACATTCAGGGATTCGTGACTACGACCGAAGTATCGCAAGAGATGGCCGTGATAGCCTTGTCCGTATGTCCCTAATCCATGTCGTTTATGCGAGTTCGGCCACGCCCGGTTTTCGCGAGCAGCAGATTCCCGATCTTCTGAACGAGGCGCGCTCATCGAATGAAGAGCGAGGCATCACCGGCATGCTCCTCTATATAGGAGGCTCTTTTTTTCAGTTGCTGGAGGGCGAAGATGCGGTCGTCGATGCCCTCTACGACAAGATCCGTCGCGATAAGCGCCACATGAGAGTCACTCAGATACTGCGGGAACCCATATTGGAGAGAGACTTCACCGGCTGGACCATGGGCTATTCAACGGTGACTCCAATGGAGGCCGGAAAGCTGCTCGGCGAGAACGACTTCTTCAATGAAGCTTCCTGTGTGACACGTTTGGATTCAGGTCGCGCCAAAACGCTGCTCGTCGCACTGGGGAAGCGCCGCTGGCAACTAGAACGCAGTGGGATGTTTCGAGCGCTCGGTCGAAAGGCATGAGTTCCGACACGGTATATCCCGTCGAACATTGGCCATCTGTCAGCGTATGAGGGCCGAGTCCACCATTCCAATAGTCCCCAACCAGGTTTCCACCAACCGCGGCCATTGGGCGATCGGCAACTTGCTGGTCCGCAGGCCGAAAGCGTGGCCGCCTTGCGCGTACAGGTGCATTTCAGTGGGGACGCCGGCTTTCTGCAGCGCGACGTAATAGGCCAGAGACTGCTCCACGCCGTCCACGTGGTCGTCTTCGGCTTGGAGTAGGAACGTGGGCGGCGAGTCGACGCGTACGGGGATGTCCGGGCGAAGACTCAAATCCGTCTCGTCGCGGGTGGCTTCGTCCTCGTCCTCGTGCGCCCACAGGTGTCCGGGGTAGAGGGCGATGGCGAAGTCGGGGCGGCAGCTCAGTTCGTCGGCGGCGTCTACTGGAGCATAGGTCCGCTGCGCAAAATGCGTACTGACCGCGGCCACCAAGTGTCCGCCGGCAGAAAAGCCGATCACGCCGATTTTGTGCGGATCGACATGCCACTGCGCCGCGTGCTGCCGCACCAGCCCCAACGTGCGCTGCGCGTCCTGCAGCGCTGTCTGCACTTTCGGGTATACGCGACGATGGTTCTCCTTGTCCCACCACGGACCCGAGTCCGGCACGCGGTACTTCAGCAGTACGCAGGCGATACCCTGTGACGTCAGCCAATCGCAGATCTCGGTGCCCTCGACATCCATGGCCAGAGCCTTGTAACCTCCGCCGGGGAACACCACCACGGCCGCTCCGGTGTTGCGTCCCTTGGCCGCATACACCGTCATGGTCGGACGGCTGACATCGTTAGCCCTGGCCCACCACTTGTGTCCTTCGCCGGGACCGACGGACTCCGGTTTCGGATCGGGTATCGCATCGGGCACCGCGCCTGGCCACAACGGCACTTGCGTATGTCCCGGGGAAGGCTGCCAGGAGTCCGCCCGCACACTTGCACCGCCGATCCCCGCCGCCATACACAGGGCAAAAATCAATGTCTTCATCACCATCTCCCCGATCGGGAAGGCCGGCACTTCACACCATCAGAATTGATACGAAGCTCCGAGCGTATACGTCCTGCCGTAGGCGCTGTATCCATAGCCCACGCCGCTCGAACTCTGACCGACGGACTGCCCGGGCGCCCACGGCAACAAGGGGTTGCCGTTCAGATAGGTGCGAGCCACCGAATCGGTGAGGTTCTTGCCTTCGACATAGACCTGGAGTCCCTTGGTGATCTTGTAGTGCGCGCTGGCCGTGACCCACTGGAACGGACTCGTGATCGCCGGCCAGCCCGGAACCTCGGTGCACTGCGAGCAATATGATTGAAAACTCGCGGCGTAGTCCCAATTCACATCGGCGCTGAAGTGGCCCTTGTCATAAAACAGCCCGGCGGACATGGTCATGGGCGGCTCGGCATTGACGGGTGGGATCGAATTGCCGTTCTGATCGTAGCTGCGATTCCAGGTGCGGGTGTACTGCATGTGCGCGCCGAAGCCGTTGTCCAGGATGTGCTGCCAAGCGAGTTCGATGCCGTAGTAGTCGCTTATGTAGCCATTGGCCGGCGCGTACACGGTCCATGGAAAGGGAATACAGGGGGCCTTTCCCGGCGGTCCGCCCACGCACTCGACGGTGCCCAAATTGACGTTGGGCTCGGTGCCGGTGTAGATGTCGTCGCGGATCTTCTTGCCGAACAGCGCAAGCGTCAGTGCGGAATGCGGGTGGTAATACCATTCCGCCGAAAAATCCACCTGAGTGGCCTTGATCGGCTTCAGGCCGGCGGTGCCGTTGTAATAGAGTTGGGGTTGGCCGTTTTCCGCGTTGTTGGTCGACGTCGGCGCCAAGTAGCTGAGTTCCGGGCGCGACGTGGTCTCGGCCACCGCGGCTCGCAGCTGCAGCCGGTCCGGCACGGCCCAGTAATGGAAATTCGCGGAAGGCAGCGGCAGGATGTAGTGGCCCTGCGTTACCGATTCCTGCCCCGTGGCATATTGCACATTCCAAGTCTCTGTAGAGGAGTTGATGGAAGGTGTCCATAGCGAGGTAGGAGCAGCAAGCGCGGTTGAGGCGGTGGTGTTGGTGCGCACGAGGCGCAATCCCAAGTTTCCACCCCAGTCCGTTCCAGCGAAGGTCATTTCCCCGTACACCGCGAAGGTCTTTTCCGTGACGTCATATGAATTGTAAGGATTTACCTGCGGCAGGGTTTCGCTGAAGTTGAAAGGCATCGAACAGGGCAGCGTCGAGCAGAAGAACGGATTGGGTTTACCGTTCAGACTCCGCAAGAACGCCAGCAGCTGGCTGACGTTCAGTTCCGGCAACGTGGTGGGATAGGATCCGCCGGCCCCCTGCATGAAGTTCGGCACGGTGACCATGGAAATCACCGGGAAACCCTGCGCACCGAAGGAGTACGGGTTGCACTGAACCGGACAGCCCGCGGTTTGATACAAATTGCCGTACTGGCCGGAACCATTGGTCCAGTCGTTGCTGATGTCCGTGCGGTTCTTGTCGCGATCGCTGTAGCCGGCGCCGAACAGGATCTTGTCGAACCAGCTCGCCCCCACATCGTAGCTGCCGTCGAGCGTGAATCCGGTGACCTGGTCGTGAACCGAATAGCCATTCAGCCCGTCGTAGTGGGTCGACCAGTAGTTGTTGTTGTTCAGATATCCGGAGTTCATGAGCGATGTGTATGAGCATGAACCCGGGTTGGTCGAGCTGGCCGTGCCCTTGGGACAGGCGGTCAGTCCAAGCTGACTCGGCGGTACCACCACGTTGAAGTTCGGAAGGCTGTTGGGTACATCCGAAAAGATCAGCGTATCCGGCGCGTTCGGCGTATTCGAGACCAGGCCCGCGGTCACGAAGCTATCCTGCCCACCCTCGGGTCGATTGGCCGTCGATCGATACCCATCCGCGGTGAAGCGCAACCTGTCGGTCGGCTTCCACTCGACATTCAACCCGAACATCGAGGTGGTGACCACGCGATCCACGGTGTTATTCACCATTTCAGGCTGGAAATCGCTGACCGTGATACCGGTCACCACGCCGTTCTTGATTACCGGATTCGACCAGCTGGTTCCGATCGTATCCGGCGCAGCAAAGTAATAGGACTCGTTGTAGCCGATCTGCGGGTCGTCCAAGTGGGTCCACAAGCCATCGGCGACTATCTTGAGCTCCGAACTGGGATGCCACTCGAGGCTGCCGGAGAGCGCGTCGCGCTTCTTGTCATCGAAGATGGACCCGAAGGTGATGCAGCACGGTGTGGCGGCGAGCGGCGCCCCGTTCGGGTCGTTGAAGGGATAGGTCGTCGGGCCGTAAATGTTCTGGTTGTAGGCATTGAGCGAGTCGGTACGGATGTTGGTTTCCGAATGCACGGCACCGAGTAGAAAGCCCAATGTCCGGTCGTCGTTGGTGTCCGAGACGAAAGCGGAAAATTTGCTGCCTTTCAAGTCCGACATGTCGTTGTCGTTGCCCTCGGCATGCACTCCGCCGTGCAACCCGGGATTGTCGAAGGGGCTGGCGGTGCGCAGGTTGACGGTGCCGCCGATGCTGCCTTCGAGCGCCGAGGCTTGCGTCGATTTCAGGACGTCGGCACCCGAGATCACCTCCGAGGGCAGCACGTCGAAGGCCAGATCGCGACCGTCGTCATCGGTGGCAAGAATGCGGTTGTTGAGCGTCGTGATGTTGTACTGGGGTCCCAGGCCACGCACATTCACGTTGATGCCCTCGCCGCCGGTGGTGCGGCTGATAGTGATGCCGGGCAGATGCTCGAGCGAGTCGGCGACGTCCGCGTCGGGGAATTTGCCGAGCTCCTCGGCATTGATCGAGTCCAGCACGACCGAGGCCTCCCGCTTGATCTGGAGCGATTTCTCCAGGCTGGCGCGCATGCCGGTCACGACGATTTCTTGCAGCTCCGGGGGCTCGCTGGCGGCCGCCGCGGCGGTGGTAGATGAAGTCGTCGAGGTGGCTGAAGTGGCCGAGGCACCTGCAGCGGCCGAGGTGGCTGCATCGGCGGTCGCCGTGTCGGTACTGTCTTCGGCGAATGCTGGGAAGTGCGAACTCAGCGCGGCGGCGGCCACGAGCAGAGCAGGGCGCAGGCGCATCGTCGGCATAGCAATCCCCCCTTTTTTCTAAATTCTCTTTCTGCTTGGCCTTGCCTCGCGAACGCATAACGCAGGGTCAGCAGCTCCGACGTTAAACGAAACTAATATAACTTTCAATAGTGATTTTTAACGATACTTTGTCCGTGTGCTGCTTGAGATGCCCGTTGACGGCTGGATATCACCGTCCGCTGCCGATAGAATGATAGCTATTGAAATTTATGTAAGTTTCAAATATAACAAATCACCGGGTGGGTGCCCGGCTGCAATGCCCTAAATGGCTCCGCCGCAGGAAGTAAATTCATGAGATCAAGAGCATGGTTGGCCTATGCGCTGGTGACGACGGGGTTTTGGGGAGTGTGGGGGGCGTTCACGGGTTTGCCGGCCAATCATGGATTTCCTGAAACATTGATCTATGCGGTGTGGGCGCTGACCATGATTCCCCCGGCGCTCTACGCTTTGCGGCGAGTCGGCTGGCGCCTGCAGCACGATGCACCGTCGCTATGCTACGGCGCCTTGATCGGGCTGCTGGGGGCGGGCGGCCAGATGCTGCTGTTTCATGCGGTGCGGACCGGGCCCGCTTACCTGATCTTCCCGGTGATCTCGCTGTCACCGGTGGTCACAGTGGCCCTGTCGTTGGTCTTGCTGCATGAGCGCACTGGCAAGCTCGGCACGCTGGGCATCGTGCTGGCCTTGTGTTCGCTTCCCCTGTTCGATTACTCGGGGGGCACGTCGTCCGGTGGTTATGGCCAATTATGGTTTCTGCCGGCACTAGGCGTGTTGGCGGCCTGGGGATTGCAGGCGTTCTTCATGAAACTGGCGAACGCCACCATGGATGCCGAGAGCATATTCTTCTACATGACGGTCAGCGGTCTGTTGCTGATTCCAGTTGCGCTCGCCATGACGGATTTCTCCGTTCCCATCAACTGGGGCGCGGACGGTCCCTACCTCGCGGCAGCCATCCAAATTCTCAATTCCATCGGCGCGCTGACTTTGGTATATGCCTTTCGCTATGGCAAGGCGATCGTGGTCTCGCCCCTGACCAATGCGGGCGCTCCCCTCATCACCGCCGCGCTGTCGATACTGTTGCTGGGCACCGCGCCCACGGCAACCAAACTGGCCGGCATCGCCTTGGCGCTCGTGGCGGCCGTGTTCCTGGCCATCGAGCCCGAGCCCGAGCCCGGCCCGGCCGCCACGGCGGCGCCTGGACCCAAGACCCTCAAGGAGTACGGTCGAACATGATCACCCGGCAAGACACGAGCAAGATCATCCGGCGAGACACGAGCAATCGGCGGGAGCGCATCATCGCTCTGCTGCGTGAACAGGGGAGCGTGCAAATCCCGGTGCTTGCCGAACGTTTTCGCGTCTCCACGCAGACTCTGCGCAAGGATCTGAATTTTCTCGACGACAAGGGCATTTGCACGCGTTCGTCGGGCGGCGCAATTCTCAGGCGCGGCGGAGCATCGCCCACCGAGGAGGCGATCGACGTCAAACGCACGCTATTCGCGGAAGAGAAGGTGCGCATCGGTCGGGCGGCCGCCGCCTTGATCAAGAGCGACGATTCGGTGTTGATCGATTCCGGCACCACGGCCTTGCAGGTCGCGCGCCATATCGAGGCATCCGCATCGCTGGTGGTGGTCACCAGCGACGTGGGTGTCTTGAATGAAATGGTGGCGCGAGAGAACGTTCAGCTGGTGTTTCTCGGCGGCACGCTGCGGCGCAAGAACCTGTCTTTCTACGGCACGCAGACCGAACGGGCGCTGCAGGACCTGCATGTCGACAAACTGTTCTTGGCCGCCGACGGCTTCGATATCGAGAAGGGCCTCACCACGCATTTCGAGCCCGAGGCGCTGCTGAATCGCCTGATGTGCAAAGCAGCCTCCGAAATCATCATGGTCGCGGATTCCTCCAAGTTCGGCCGGATTTGCCTGCACAAGATCATCGAGTCGCAGGGGATCGCCAAGGTGGTGACCGATACCGGGATTCCGGATGCGACTCGCGAAGCGCTGATCCGGATCGGCGTCGAGGTCATCATCGCGTGAAGGCCATTCAAGCCATCATCGCGCATCACAAGGCGGGGCGTTCGGTCGGCATTTACTCGGCGTGCTCGGCGCATCCTCTGGTGATCGAGGCCGCCCTGAATCACGCGCGGCGGCGATCCGCGCCGGTCTTGATCGAAGCCACGTCCAACCAGGTCAACCAGGATGGCGGCTACACGGGCATGCGTCCGGCGGATTTCAACCGATTCGTGCTGGCGATCGCGGCACGCGTCGGCATGCCGCCTTCGCAGGTGCTGCTGGGCGGGGATCACCTCGGGCCCAATTGCTGGCAGGACTTGCCCGCGGAGTCGGCGATGGCGAAGTCCGAGCAGCTCATCGCGGACTATGTGGCCGCGGGCTTTCGCAAGATTCATCTGGACTGCTCGATGTCCTGTGCGGGCGATCCGGCGCCTCTTTGCGACGCGGAGGTGGCCGCGCGCGCGGTGCGCCTGTGCGCGGTGGCCGAGCGTACCTGGGAGCGCGTCGGGGGAGAGGCGCCGGTGTATGTGGTGGGCACCGAAGTGCCCGTTCCCGGCGGCGCGCAAGAGAATCTCGCCGAATTGCAGTTGACCGATGCCGCGGCCGCGGCCGCGACCATCGAGGCGCATCGGCAGGCCTTCCAAGCGGCGGGATTGCAGCAGGCGTGGCCGCGCGTTATCGGCCTGGTCGTGCAGCCCGGCGTCGAGTTCGATCATGACAAGGTCATCGACTTCCGCGCTTCGCGGGCAGGCGCACTCGCCGCGGTGGCCGAGGCGCAGCCCCACCTGGTCTACGAAGCGCACTCGACAGACTATCAGACACCGGCCAATCTGCGCGCTCTGGTGCAGAACCACTTTGCGATCCTGAAGGTCGGGCCCGGCCTGACTTTCGCCATGCGCGAAGCGCTTTGGGCGTTGGACGACATCGAGCGCGAGTGGCTCGGAGCGGATCGCTCGTCCGGCCTGCGAAAGACCGTGCAAAAAGCCATGACGGCGGCTCCGCAATTCTGGAACAAATACTATCTGTCCGAGGGCCGCCAGCTCGAGCTGGACCAACAGTACAGCCGCAGCGATCGAATCCGTTACTATTGGCCCGTGACCGAAGTCGACTCGGCATTGAAACGCCTGCTCGCGAACCTGGATGCAAACCCGCCGCCGCTCGCCCTCGTGAGCCAGTATTTGCCGCTGCAATACCAAGCCATCCGTGCCGGCTCGCTGCGCCCCTGCGCCCGCGACCTGGTGCTGCATGCCATCGAACAGGTGCTGCAACAGTACGCGGAGGCCTGCACCGACCATGAGCGCTGACATGAGAACCCATCTGCAATTGGACGAGACTCACCTGAGCCGTGCCGGCGCCCTGTGGACCGCGCGCGAGATCGCGCAGCAGCCGGCGAGCTGGCTGCGCACGCAGGACTTGCTGCGGCAGCATGCCGCGCCGATTGCCCGCTTCCTCGCACCGTTGCTGGACCAGCAAGATCTGCGCATCATTCTCACGGGGGCGGGCAGCTCGGCCTTCATCGGAGACTGTCTCGTGCCGCTGCTGCTGCAACGGCTGGGGCGCCGAGTGGAAGCCATCGCCACCACGGATTTACTGTCCGGTCCCGCGCAGTATTTCCAGCAGGACGTGCCCACGCTGCTCGTATCCTTCGGCCGCTCGGGCAGCAGCCCGGAAAGCGTGGCCGTGGTCGATCTGGCGGATCGGCTGCTGCGCCGGTGTCACCACATCGTGTTCACCTGCAACGAGCAGGGCACGCTCTACCAACACTGCCGGGAGCGGCGCAACAGCCTGGCGATTCTCCTGCCGCCGGAAACGCATGACCAGAGCTTTGCGATGACTTCCAGTTTCACGGCCATGATGCTGGCGGCCTCTCTGGTGTTCAACATTGCCGAAATCGAGGTTGCAGGCGTGGCCAACATCGCTCGGGCCACGCGGGAGCTCCTCGAGCGGCACAATGACAAGCTGCGCGACCTGGCCGCCGAGAGCTACTCGCGGGTGGTGTACCTGGGAAGCAACGGCTTCAAGTCGCTGGCGCGCGAAGCCGCACTGAAGTTATTGGAGCTGACGGACGGCAGAATCGTCGCTGTCTACGATTCACCGCTCGGTTTTCGCCACGGACCGAAGACCATCGTGACGCGCGACACGCTGCTGTTCGTGTTCGTCTCCAACGACCCTTACACACGCTGTTACGATCTCGATCTATTGCGCGAGCTGCGCTCGGAGGGGCTTGCGGGGCGGGTGATCGCCATAACGGCACGGGCGCAGGACGCCATCGCCGAGGGCGAGTACCTGCATGTGCCGCACGTGGCCGACGCCGGCGATGGGGATCTTTACTACCCGTACATCGTCTGCGGCCAACTCTACGCCTTTCATCGATCGCTGGCATTGGGCAACAGGCCCGATCAACCCAGCAATTCGGGCAGCGTCAGCCGCGTCGTACGCGGCGTGACCATACATTCGCTGTGACCGAAGCCGCCGCATTATATCTCGGCGTCGACGGCGGCGGGAGCAAGACGGCACTGACGCTGATCGATTCAGACGGCGCCATCAGAGCGACGCACCTGGCGCCGGGTGCTTACTACCTCACCATCGGGCTGGATGCCCTCGGTACTTTGCTCGCGGACGCCGTGGGCAGCGTGTTGGCCAAGGCGGCGCTCCGCGTTGCGGATCTGGATTTTGCCTTTTTCGGGCTGCCCGCCTATGGCGAGGATAGCGCCCTGATCGAGGCATTGAGCCGGCTTCCAGAACGATGCCTGCCGGCCGGCCGGTATGCCAGCGGCAACGACATGATTTGCGGCTGGGCGGGCTCGCTGCTCTGCGGCGATGGAATCAGCATCGTCGCCGGCACGGGTTCCATCTGCTACGGCGAGCGCCACGGCGCCGTTGCGCGCAGCGGCGGCTGGGGCGAATTGTTCAGCGACGAGGGCTCCGCGTACTGGATTGCGTGCCGCGGTTTGAACGTATTCTCGCGCATGAGCGATGGCAGAGCGGTGCGGGGGCCGTTGTATGAGATCGTCAGGCAGTCCGTCGGCATCGCGGAAGATCTCGATCTGTGCGCGCATGTCTTTACCGGCCTGGGGGGCGACCGGGCGCGCATCGCTAAATTATGCCAGTGGGTGACGCAGGCCGCTCGAGCCGGCGACGCGGCGGCGCTGGATATCGTCAGGCAGGCCGCCGCCGAACTCGCGCTCATGGTCGATGCGACCCGGCAACATTTGGGATTCACCCCCGCCGAGCCGGTGGCGGTTTCGTACTCGGGCGGCGTTTTCGACAACGTCGGTGCGCTGCTATTGGATCCCTTTACCGAGTCGCTGCAGGCGCACCGGTCCGGGTACCGGGTCAGCGAGCCGGTGCTGCCGCCGGCCATCGGCGCCGCGCTGTATGCGGCGAAGCGCCACGGCCGGCCCCTGTCGAATGCGGCGATCGAGCGCCTGCGGGCACAAAGCGACGCATGGCGACGAGAGCTTGCATCTTGAGGGACATGGGACTCATGAGGGGGAGGCCTTTGCTTCGCTGCTTGGTTGTCGGCTGGCTGGCACTCGGCACCGCCTGCAGCAGCACCGCGCGCGCATTCGCGGCCGAAGACTTCGCTTCGATGGACAAGATCGATGTCCACGTGCATATCAACACTCCCGACTCGGCGTTGATTGATCAGGCCGGTGCCGATCATTTTCGTCTTTTGACCATCAACGTCGATTATCCCGACTTTCCGCCGATCGCCGAGCAAGCGCGTATCGCGCGGGAGTTGGTCGCGCGCAATCCGTCCGTGCTGGCGTATGCGGCCACATTTTCCATGAACGGCTGGGATGAAGTGAATTGGCAGCCGCGCGTGATCCAGGAGCTCGAGGCCGCGTTTGCGGGGGGCGCCGTCGCGGTGAAAGTATGGAAGAACATCGGCATGAGCTTTAGGGACGCAAGCGGGCGCTTGGTCATGATCGACGACCCCAAATTCGATCCGGTGTTCGAGTTCATTCGCGAGCGGCACAAGATCCTGATCGGACATCAGGGAGAGCCGCGCAATTGCTGGCTCCCCCTGGCCGAGATGACCGTGAACAACGACAAGGAATACTTCCGCGAACACCCGCAGTACCACATGTATCTGCATCCGGAGATGCCGTCCTATGAGCAACAGATGGCGGCGCGCGACCGGATGTTGGACCGAAATCCCCATTTGAATTTCGATGGCGCCCACATGGCCAGCCTGGAATGGAGCGTGGACAAACTGGCGGCGTTCCTCGACCGCCATCCCAACAGCGTGGTCGACTTGGCGGCGCGCATGGGGCAGGTGCAATTTCAATCCAACCAAGATCTCGCCAAGGTGCGCCGGTTCTTCATTCGTTACCAGGCTCGCCTGCTCTACGGCACCGATCTGTCGCAGGAACCCGGTGCGGATCCGCAGGAAGTGCGCCGCGACGCTCACGCGACCTGGCTGCGCGATTGGCAGTATCTGACCACGAGCCTGAGCTTCCGCGTTCCCGAATTGGATGCGCCGGTGCATGGCTTGAATCTGCCCGAGAGCGTGGTCCGCAAGATTTACAGCGGCAACGCCGAGCGCTGGTTCGGCAATCCCTGGCATGCCCCTCCACTGCGTTCGCAGGAGTCGAAATGAGTCACCGGCTGAGATCCTGTGTTTGCGCGGTCCTTGCATTCGGGGCATCGGCCTGCTGGGGCGAGGAGGCGGCGAGAACCGCGGTACCGCCGAAGCCGCACGGGGCGCAGGTGCTGGGCTCGATACAGGGCATGGGCGCGTCGGTGACCATCGACTCCGACGGGAGCTACTCCATCGTCTCACCCGGCATTCCCGGCGCGGTGCTTCGCTCGGACGTCGAGGCAATGGTGGACGCTCGCGTTCTGCGCTCCTCGGCGTACCCGCAGCATCGGGTGGGGCAATCGGAGTTTCGTGACGATGCCGGCACGGGATCGACCCTGACGGTCACGCACACCGGCCTTCCCGGCACGCCGGATCTCGTGTGCACCCTGCGGGTGTTTCGCGATCGATCGTGGGGGGAAATCGAGGTGAAGGTGCAGAACGGCACGGATCGGGCGGTCTCCGTGGCGTCGATCCGCTCCGTTCATGCAACGCAGGCTCCGGTCATCAATCTGAACGGGCCGGCGGCCGCCGACCGTATTCTGTCCGACAGCTACAGCGAGGATAGGCCGCAGCTCGCGATTCGCGATCTGGGCGATGCCCCGAAAGGCACGCACCGCGCCGTGGGAAGCCAGCTCATCTACAATCGCCGGAGCGGCGAGAGCCTGTTCCTCGGTGCGCTCACCTCGGATCGGCTGCTGACGATCTTTCATCTGACGGAGCAAACGGCGGGCGGCAAGACGTCCATCCTCAGCTACGATGCGGTGGCCACGGGCACGACCGAAATCATGAAAGGCGAGTCGCTCAAGGACTCGCCCGCGGCCGAACAGGTGGAGCTCAAGCTTCGCGTGGACCCCGGCGAGAGCCTGTCCTCCGAGCGCCTCATGTTCGCGGTCGGCACCGACTACCACGCACAACTGGAACAGTATGGGCGGGCAGTGGGGCTGCTGCACAAGGCGCGGGTGAGCGCCGCGACCCCCATCGGGTGGTGGAGTTGGACCGCGTATTACTTCGGGCTCAGCCAGGGTAGCGCCGCCACGAATGCATACTGGCTTGCCCAGAATCTCAGGGCCCTGGGCTACACCTACTTCCAAATCGATGAGGGATACCAATTCGCGCGCGGCGAATACACCACCGCCGACGCAAAACTCTTTCCTCTCGGCATTGGTTACATCGCGGATTTGGTGCGCCATAGCGGATTGACCTTCGGTCTGTGGACCGCTCCCTTCGAGGTGTCGCAGCGTGCATGGGTGTTTCAGAAGCACCCGGAGTGGCTGCTGCATAACGCTGCCGGCCAACTCATCCACATCGGCTACGTCACGGACAAGCAAGACCCACTGTATGTGCTGGATACCACCAACCCCGGCGCGCAGGACTATTTGAAACAGACCTACAGCACGCTGTACAACTGGGGTTTGCGCTTCGTGAAAATGGATTTCATGGACGACACGGCGGTCGAGGGAGCCTACTACCGCCCCAATACGACGGCCTTGGAGGCGCAAAGGATCGGTTTGAATATCATCCGCGGCGCCGTCGGTGAAAGCGTCGTTCTCGACAAGGACGGCAGCCCCATGCTGAACCCGGTCGGCATCGTGGACGCGGGCCGCATCTCCCAGGATACGGGACATAGCTTCGACGCCAGCAGGGACGCCGCCTCGGGGATAGCAGCGCGGTACTACATGAACCGCAATTTTTTCATCGCCGATCCGGATGCATTCACGGTCTCCACGCAGACCGTCGATGACCAGTCCTGGCATGGAGGGCAGCGCCCGCTCACTCTCGATGAGGCAAGAGTGTCCATTGCACTGGCGGCGGTCTCAGGCGGTATGTTCGAAATCGGAGACGATCTTCCCACCCTGGGCGCTTCTCCGGAACGCCTGTCCCTGGCCGGCAATGCGGATATCCTCGACATGGCCCGTCTCGGCCGCGCATCCACACCCGTGGACCTGATGACCTATGCGCCGGGCGACAAGCAACCGAGCATCTTTCTGCTGAAGGAGAATGAACGCCAGATCATGCTCACCGTGTTCAACTGGACGGAGGCGCAACGCGCGCGTGCCATCGATCTCGTGAGTCTGGGGTTGAAGAAGCCGGGCGAGTACAAAATCGTGGAGGAGTTCGGCGATCAAGGCTGCTGCAGCAGCGCGTCGGACACGATCGATCTGGTCGAGAAACCGCATTCGGTGCGCATGATCAAGTTGATCGACAAATCCGTGCCCGCGCTCCCGCCTCCCTTTGATATTGGCTCGGCAGCCGGCGCAATAGCGGGGGAGACCTTGGCCTTCAGTGCGGCGGCCTCGTCTTCGCAGGCGCCGGTGCTGACATGCCATTGGGACTTCGGCGATGGTTCGAGCTTGGACGGTATGCAGGTGCAGCATGCCTTCACGCACGCCGGCCGATACGACGTGCAGGCAACGGTGACGGGCTTGGATGCCGCCACGAATCGCAAGACCGTGACGGTGACGATTGCCGGAGAGGTTCCGACACGGTTCGAGGCGGCGGACAAGATGCGTCCCGAGTAAAGCCTCCTCCGTAAGGGGCCAGGGCCCTTCTCCGGGCAGGGGCTCATGGGCGCTGCTCAGTGGAAGCGATATCCAGAGCCGCGGTGTCCCGAAGCCAATTGAACGTGAAGTCGGCGACCGGCGTCCGCGGCTTCAGGCGGGTGCGCATCAGCCAAAGGCGCGGCCGGGGTGTTGACGGAATCGCCGGCAGTCTGATTACCCGGCCTTCCTGAAGCGCTGTAATCGCGAGAACGTTCGAGACGTACCCGACGCCCAGGTCACGTTCAACGGCGCCGATCAGCAATACGCTGCTGTCAATCGTAGCAACGCGATTGAGCTGCTTGCCGCGGAGCAGTCTGTCGCGCAGGAATCCGCCCCAATCGGGCTCGTCCTCGAGCATCAGAAGGGGTGCACGTTCGACGACCGCGGGGAATGGGAGCTTCGCAAGCCGTGGGGCGAGGCCACGCCCGCAGACCGCGATCGACTTGTCCTCCATTAGCGGGACACTCTCGACGTCGGCGGTGTGGATTGGCCGTCGCGAGACGATCAGATCGACGTCGATACGATCGATTGCTCGGGCCTCGTCGCGCGTGATCACCCAGACCTCCACTGCGGGGCGTATCCGGTGCAGGTCCCCCAGCCGCGCCATCAGCCAGCCCTGCGCAAAATCCGCTGGACAAACGAGCAACGCGGAATCCTCGTTCTTGTACGGTTCGATGCGATCGAAGCCGGCCGCGAGATCGCCGAGCATTTTGCTGATGGTCTCGAACAGGAGTCCACCGGCCTTCGTGAGGCGCACGCCAGAGCCCTTGCGAAAGAACAGCCGCTGCTCGATGAGGTCCTCGAGCTTGCGTATCTGCTGGCTGATCGCCGACTGGGTTAGCGAGAGTTCGTCAGCCGCCTCGGAAAAACTGCCCAGCCGCCCAGCGGACTCGAACGCCATCAGCGTGTTGATCGGTGGAAGCGACCGGCCGCGCTCATTAGCCATACTTATACCTCCAGCACGACCGCTAATTGGATTCCGGGAACCATGGTGCCACACTTCGCCTCATGCTAGTGCTCGCAACGAATGGGGGAATTGACGCTCGATGCGCGATTCCTCATGATGTTACCGGCAGCGTTCCCGACAGAGGAATTCCATGTCCGACATAACAACCCACGGCGATAGCGCTATTACGCGCGTTACTAGCAAGGGGTACAGCAAAGAGAACACCTTCGCTGGAGTACTGTCGTTCCTTCGCCGCCGGTATAGCAAAGACTTGGCCGGGGCAGACGTCGTCGTCTCGGGCATCCCGCTCGACCTCGCGACCACAAATCGCCCTGGCACCCGGCTTGGTCCGGCCGGTATCCGCGCCGCTAGCGTCGACCTTAACTGGCCGATCTACCCGTGGGGTTTCGGCCCCTGCGATCGGTTGTCGGTCATCGACTACGGCGATTGCTGGTTCGACCCGCATCGGCCGGATATGGTTTTTGACTCGATCGTTCAGCACGCGAGGACGATCCTTGCATCGCGCGCAAAGATGTTGACCCTTGGCGGCGATCACTACGTGACCTACCCGCTTCTGCACGCGCATGCCGAGAAATTCGGACAACCCCTCTCGGTCATTCACTTCGACGCCCACAGCGATACCTGGGCCGACGACGACGAGCGGTCCCTGAATCACGGAACCATGTTCTACAAGGCGGTACGTCAGCGCCTCATCGACCCAAAGACGTCGGTCCAGATTGGCATCCGCACGTGGAACGAGGACTTTCTCGGTATCAACGTGCTTGGCGCCGATTGGGTGCATGAAAATGGCCCCGCAGCCACAGCCGCCAAGGCGCTCGAGATCGTCGGGGAACGGCCTGTTTACCTCACTTTTGACATCGACTGTCTGGACCCGGCGTTTGCCCCAGGCACCGGCACACCGGTCGCGGGCGGCCTGAGTACTGCCCAGGCGCTTTCGATCCTCCGTCGCTTCGTGCCGCTGCGCCTTGTCGGCATGGATGTGGTCGAAGTATCACCTCCTTACGATCACAGCGAGATTACGGCGCTCGCCGCTGCTCTGATCGCGACCGAAATGCTGTGCCTGCTCGGCGAACAGCGCGGCCCCGTGGACGGGCCGGCCGGGCGACCCGAGGCCGCAGTGAGCCTGGACGTCGCCTCCTAACAGAACGGCACTCCTGCAGGACTCGCCATGCACCGACTCCAGCGCATCGCACCCCCCCCCCGCGACGGGGTTGTGGAAATTCGGCCTCGGCGTGACGCCGAGATTGAGTCATGGTTATGCCGGGGTATGACGTCGTGACCAAAGGTACGGCCGGCACCGGACAGTTACGCATGCCGCCAGAATGGGCGCCCCATGATGCGGTATGGTTGCAGTGGCCGGCGGAGCGGATGCGCGGGTACCCTGGTTATGCGGTCAAGCTTGAGTCGATCTGGCTTGAGATGACCCGCGTCATGCACACTGAGGTGCGTGTTCGCATCGCCGTATCAACAGAGGCGGAACTGGAACGGCTCGGCGGCCAACTGCGTCACTTCGGTATCGAACGCGATCGGATCGACCTATACGCAATACCCACCGACGACGTCTGGGCCCGGGACAACGGGCCGATCTTCGTTTTCGATGCCGATGGGCGCGTAGTGGTAACGAGTTGGAACTTCAACGGGTGGGGCAACCGGTTTGCGTGGCAGGACGACAGGGCCGTTCCGGCCGCTATCGCCGACTTGCCCGGGTTAGCGCTCATTCATGCGCCAATTACTGCGGAGGGCGGTGCGATCGAGGTCGACGGCGCCGGCACGCTGATCGCTACTCGCAGCTCCATCCTTAATCCGAATCGAAACCCTCATTGGGACCACCAAGACGTGGAGCGCGCGTTTCGCGACAAGCTTGGAATCCGCCACGTCGTGTGGCTCACCGGCGCGCCGCCGGAGGTCTGCGAAGCGCTCAGCGATGTGACCGATTATCACGTGGATATTGCCGCGCGATTTACTCCAGCGGGGACTGTTCTTTACTGCGATCCGTCCGATCGGGGTGATCCGCGCTGCGCCATACTGGCTCAGCATCGTGCCGACCTGCAGGCGGCCGTCGATATTCGCGGCCGCGCATTCGACCTCGTGCCGTTGCCGACGCCAGGGATCTATTCGGTGGCTGCAGGCGGCTTGAACTTCGCTGGCGCCAGTGATCCATGGCGAGACCAAGGGTGCTCAGGCCGGTTCACCGATGCGGCCTATACCAATCACTGCGTGACCCAACAGCAACCCAAAAGGCCGGACGGCGACCTGATGGACCGAACTTTCGGATGATTCCCGTCATGCTCCATCCAAGCCGTAACGTAACGGTCGCCTGCGCACAAATGGCCTGTACGTGGGACTTGCCGGCCAACGTCGACCGCGCGGAGACGATGATTCGGGAGGCGGTGTCCCTCGGTGCACAAATCATCCAGATTCAGGAGTTGTTCGAATCTCCGTATTTCTGCATCGAGCAGAACGCCAAGCACTTCGATCTCGCCACGACTCTCGAGGATTCGAGAACGATCAGACGGTTTCGCAAGCTGGCGGCATCGCTCAACGTCGTCCTACCCGTGAGTTGGTTCGAGCGTGCAGGCCGCGCGTTCTTCAACTCCGTCGCCGTAATCGACGCCGATGGATCCGTGCTGGGTGTATACCGGAAAAGTCACATTCCAAACGACGTGGGGTACCAGGAAAAGCAGTACTTCTCACCCGGCGATACAGGATTTCAGGTCTGGCAGACCCGATACGCACCCATTGGCGTCGGCATCTGCTGGGACCAGTGGTATCCGGAGGCCGCTCGCGCGATGGCGCTCAAGGGTGCGGAATTGCTCTTCTATCCCAGCGCGATCGGTGCCGACGCAGTTTACGGGCCCGATACCGCGAGCGCTTGGCAGCGCGTCATGCAGGGACATGCGGTCGCAAACTGCATGCCCGTTATCGCCTGCAATCGAATAGGTACCGAGAAAGCGACAACCTCGGATCTTGAGCTCACCTTCTTCGGATCCTCATTTATCGCCGACCAGCTGGGTGTCAAGGTCCAAGAGGCGGATTCTACGAGCGAAACGGTGCTCGTACACACGTTTGACCTCGAGGCCTGTCGCCGCACCCGCGAGTACTGGCCGCTATTCCGCGATCGCCGGCCGGACTTGTACGAATGTCTTCTGACGCTCGACGGCCGGCTAACTACGCGCGCGCCGTACAGCAGCCCAGGTCCCAACCGACCAATGACTCCAGCGTCATGACCTACAGAAACAGCGGCACAGATTTCGTCCGCAGTGCGCTATCCTTGGCGTGCCTCTGCAGTGCGCTGCACCGCTTCGCATGCGGTAAGGTTTCATACGCGCGACAGGACGTCCTCGGATTGCTTTCTTGCACGCGATCCGGTCCGCGGCCGTGACAAAGGCGTCGATTGCGGCGGCGGATTCCATAGCACCGAACGGCAGCCTGGTCGGCCGCGAGGCACCGATTGACGGTGAGCGGGCTCATCTGGAGCGAAATCACCTTCCGCTTTGGAAAGTGAGTGCCCTAGGGCTTGCCTATATGCTGATTGGCCCGAGCTCGGCGATGTCGGCCGGCACACTCATCGCGTTTTCCGCTCAGGCATCCTGGCTAGCTAACCTGCTTTCGGTGGTCGTAGTGTCGCTCCTTGCTGTAGTAGTCAGCGCGTATGCGAGGCGCTACGTCGTTACGGGGTCACTTGTCTCCTACGCATACGAAGCTTTCGGCGCGCGGGCGCGGTTGTTCGTCGCCGCCTGCATGATGCTCGGGTATGTTGCTCTCACCGCCACGCTGATCCTCGGCGTCCTTACGTTCACCAGCAGCGCTCTCCTGGATCTTGGAATACCGGGCGCCTCTAACCTGCCCGTGGAATGCGCTTCGGCGATTATCATCAGTCTTGCGGCGGCCGCGTGTGCCTGTTTCGGGATCGACGCCTCTGTGCGAGTCGTTGTTGTGCTTGGCTTTCTCTGCGTTCCATTTGTGGCTCTGGCAATGGGTGCGGCGCTTGTAGAGCTTCATCCACTAATGAACGTGCAACTCCACTTTGCAACGGTATCGAACGGAGGAATCGTTCAGGGCGCGTTGACCGCGACCGGCTATTACGTAGGATTCGACGGCATAGCGGCACTGGCGGTCGAGACAAAGAACCCAAAAAGAAACGTGCCGCGGGTACTGCTCAGCACCGTGCTGACGATCGGCCTTGCGATTACGGCGTGCTGCTTCGCTCAGTACCCGTTGCTCCAGGCTCACGCCGGCGAGCTGGAAGCCGGAGCGTCGCCCGTGGCCATTTGCGCGCATGCGATCGGCTGGAATTGGCTGGCGCTGGTTGTCGATCTGCTTCTCGTACCGGCGGCGTTCGCTGCGACCGTGACGATCTATAACATCGGCGGCCGGATTATCGCCACGACCGCAGTGGATGGTCTGCTGCCAGCACGCATCGGCCTCGTGCATCCGCGATTCCATGCACCAGTGGCGGCGGTCGTAGCGCTTGCGGTCGTGGCGACCACTCTCACGGTTCTGCTGCAGCTGGCCCTGAAGACTCCGCCTTTGCTGTCGTCCGCCTACATGGCGAACCTGACCACGTACTACTGGCTCGCGCCGTATCTTTTCGTGTGTATCGGAATCCTGCGAATTCTCCGCCGGGAAGGGACGCGAGACGTCGCAACAAGGGGTGCTGCGTGGATATCGATCGCAGCACTTTTGTATGGCGGGATTGAGATGTTTCGCAGCCCAGTCGATGCCGGCACGACGTATCTGCCGTACCTCGCCGTCGTGACAATCGCCGGCGTGGTGCTCGCATTTCTCCTCACGCGCCGTGAGGCAACGATGCCGGAGAGCGACATTGAACAGTTGTAGAGCCACTACCACGCACTCAAGGCGTCGATCGCGGTCGCGATCGCGCGGATTCTCGAAGAGCATCGGACTTTTTGCCCACGTTTCCCGAGAAAAGGATGACGAGAAACGACGGGTGGAACTCTGTCAGTCTCAACAAAAGTGAATGTCTGAACTGGCTTCGATTCTCATGCGGCATAATATGGACGGTTATTGCACTATGATAAAGGCACTTCATCATGGACCTGAACCTCAAACAGAGAGTCGCGTTGGTCACGGGCAGTACGGCAGGCATCGGTCATGCCATCGCGACCTCCCTGGCGCGCGAAGGCGCGACGGTGATCGTCAACGGCAGAAGCCAGGCGGCGGTGGATACGGCCGTGGCGGCCATGCGTTTGGCGACTGCCGGTGACGTGCTGGGATTTTCCGGAGACTTGACGCTCGCAGCGGCGGCCGAAGCACTGGTGCGCGCGCATCCTGCTGTCGACATATTGGTGAACAACCTGGGCATTTTCGAAGTGCGAGCCTTCGCGGACATCACGGATGCGGATTGGCGGCGCTTCTTCGACGCAAACGTGTTGAGCGGCGCACGGCTCGCGCGGATGTATTTTCCGCGGATGATCGAACGCGATTGGGGGCGCATCATTTTCATCTCGAGCGAGAGCGGTTATCAAATCCCCGCTGAAATGATTCATTACGGCATGACGAAGGCAGCGCAGATCGCCGTGGCGCGGGGCCTGGCCGAGACCACGGCCGGCACGGGTGTGACCGTCAACACCGTGTTGCCGGGGCCGACCCGATCGCGTGGCGTGGGTGATTTCGTGGTCGAGATGGCGCGTGCCGCGGGCAAGACGCCAGAGACCATCGAGGCGGAATTCTTCGAGACGGCGCGGCCGACCTCGCTGCTGCGGCGCTTTGCCACACCCGAGGAGGTGGCGTCCCTGGTGACGTACGTGGCGAGCCCTCTGTCCTCAGCCACCAACGGCGCGGCGCTGCGGGTGGACGGGGGCGTCATCAAGACAGCGTATTAAGCGAGGGGTCGTTGTGCGGGACCGGCGCTATGGCGGGTCCAGCACCGTTGTGGGCGGCCGCGCCGCAGAGTGAGCCGCTGCGGCGTAAGCGGTAACCAGGTGGCGTTATTTCCACCCGGCTGAGGATCTGGAAAATGTCCTCCGGTTTTTCAACAACTGGAGCGAGCGATGCAGAAGATCAAACAGCGGCGGTACCGGGCGGAGACGTGGCAGAAGATCTTGGGGCGATTCGAGGAGAGCGGGTTGACGGCGCCGGCCTTCTGCGCTCGCGAGCGAATCAGCACGCAGAGTCTTCATCGTTGGCGGTTGCGGCTCGGCGGAGAATCGGGTCACGCGCTGGTCGCGAAGGCGGCACAGCTGACGCGGAAGACGGGCGAGTTCATCGATTTGGGCGATCTTCGGTCGTCCGCGGACTCGCGATTTGAAGTCCGACTCGAGCTCGGCGCCGGGGTGATCTTGAGCATCGCGCGAAGCTGATGTTTTTCGCCGAGGCACAGATCCGGGTTCACCTGTACGGGCAGCCGACCGATATGCGTAAATCGTATGATGGATTGCAGGCACTCGCCCGTCACGCGATGGGGCACGACCCCCTCGATGGTGCGCTATATATTTTCGTGAATCGCCGCGGGGATCGTGTTTCATAGTGCATCTCTCCTATCAAAAGCCAGGAAGTTTGAGACTCGTAATCTCTTGTAAAGTGGGATAATTTATTGGTCGGCGAGCTATCACATTCCGCACACCTATCTGAACAGCCTCGGTTGTGAGCGCCGCGACGGGCACCTCCCAAGGTGCAGATTTCATCACCTGGCGCGCCGGCAAAATTCCCTCTTTGATCAGACGGCGCACCGAGCCCATGCAAATCTTCAAGCGTCGAGCTGTCTCATCTACGCTGATGGTTTCGGTGCGATTATTCTGCGGGTCGAACGCTGCGATTCCCAGCCGTTCACGCAACTCCCGCACTCGCACCATCGTCCAAGACTTACCGTCAACAGTCTTGCAGCGCATGCGGTTCATTGTAACTGCAAGGCGCTGGTCCGGATAACGGCCACCAAGCTTGCGCATGACCTCGACCGCCGCGGGTCTTTGATTATCGGAGCTTCGCTTTGTCTTGGTGCGCACAACGCGCAGCTCTGTGTGTCGCCCGCCCGTCCAATGTACCGTCACGATCGCCTCGTTGGACTTGTCATCAAGGTCGATAACAACTTCTTGGATTAGGATGCGGGTCAAGCGCTGTTTTGCGCCAGCGTCAGTGTCAGTGCTGTTCCAGACTCTCGGCAGATCGTGTGCAAGGGAGAGGAGCCCGGTTCGATCAATCGAGGGACGCTGTGCGGCCGCCTCATCCAGAGCGCGAAGGCGTGCCTCGATCTCTGCGACACGTTCAAGAGCGCTGTTCCACCGCGCTTCGAGTTCGCGAGCCACTAATCGCTTCGCTGGATCGACGCATTCATAGCGGCGTGCAGCAAGTGTCGCCTCGTAACGTGCCTCCTCGAGTTCGCGAGTCGCGGCGACCTTCAAATCCGCATCACGCAGAGCGAGGCGTTCGGCAGCATGGATCGCCGCTTCGATCGCATGCGAGGATACCGCTTCGACGATCGCCGTCGCGACGGCGCGATCGACTCGCATGCCGCCGATTCCAATGCAGCACGCCATGCCTGCAAGGGCACTATCACCCGGGCATTGGTATCGATGCGCATGACCTGACTGCGCCCCATAGAACACTCGCATCATGCGAGCACAGCGACCGCAGCGTACAAGACCGGTGAGCAACGCGCGGCCACCCCGAGCACTCTTGCGCGACATCCGCTTCTTCATGTGCGCGTTTTCCGCGATCATATGTTGATTCTCCTCGAACTCCGCCCAGCTGATGTAACCAGGATGATGGTCCCGGATCAAGACGCTCCAGGCCGGCATCGGCTTGTGATGCCCGTTGCTCTTGTGGGCGCGACCGTCCACGACCCGTACACGCTGACCTGTTCGGCCGAACACATATGCCCCGGCATAGATCGGATGGCAGAGTATCTCGCGAACGGTAAAGTACTGCGCGGCTTTCCATTCGATGCGCCGGCCCATCGGGCGCTGGCGCATCACCGGCAGCTGTACGGCGTTATCCTTCGCCCACAGCAATACCTGGCGCGCGCTCCCAAGGTCGCGGAACTTGCGTAATACCAGCCGGATAGTGTCCGCGATCCGTTCATCTGGATCGATTTCCAGGCGGCCCAGTTCATCCCAGCAGTATCCCGGAGGAAGCGAGAAGCGTAACTCGCCGCGTTTTGCTTTCGAGTCGCGTGCCGCTAAGCCGCGTTGACGAAGGAGCGACAACTCGTACTCCGACATCGTGCCTTTAAGCCCAAGCAAAAGCCTATCGTTGACCTGGCGCGGATCGTACGTGCCATCAGGATCGATGACCAGCGTACTCGTTATGGCGCACAGATCAATGAGATGATGCCAGTCCCGGCCATTACGGGCTAGACGCGATGCTTCGATACAAAACACCGCTCCTGTGTTCGCCCCGCACACCGTGGCGACGAGCTTCTGAAAGCCCGGGCGATCAACGAGTCCGGAGCCCGAACGGCCAAGATCCTCATCGATGATTGCCACGGATGCAAACCCTAACGAGCGCGCGGTCTCGGCAAGCCCATATTGGCGGCGTTTGCTCTCGGTATGTTCAATGACCTGTCCGGGCGTGGACTGGCGAACATACACGATCGCGCCACGTTTTAGATGTTCAGCGGTAACTTTCGGATTCATCGCGAACGTCCTCCTCGGATTGCTTTTTGTGATCTTGCAGATGAGCTTCGATGAGCAGATCCGCCAGTGCCGCTATCAGTGCGATTTTTGTGGGCTCCGGCCACTGGATGGGCGGGTCGCCCACGAGCGACAAGACGAGTTGGCTTCGCGTTGTCCTTGCCTTTCGTTTCATCGATACTCTCCTCCACAACAGGTGGCGAGGTCGATGATCTCTCATTGCCGACTGTATTGTTTCCCGCGCGATGCGTAAGCACGCGCCACAGCTCGATGAGGCCTTCTACCGATAACTCGGGCCGTCCGATGGGCATCGCTTGACACACGCTCGATTCGCACATCCAGGCGGGGCACTCTCGCGACATGCCCGCGGGTACGTCGATGTGAACCAGGGCGTCGCGTCCACGCCCCACGCGACGGAACAGCGGCACACGCTTCCCATAAAGCGGATGCCAGCGATACTCAACTACAACGGACTGAGATCTATATGCGGAATGTCGTTTGATCCGGTTCACAGCTGAAGTGTCTGTATTTTGATCGCAGCGGATTTTGCATCTGGGGAAAACGGCTCGAGACTGGAAAATTCATCGGCGACTGGCGGGCAGTGCGCACGCGC
>Ga0302276_10000598_pt1 | contig 33143 bp, 29 predicted proteins | sample III_Bog_N2_3_FD_198768 | JGI IMG/M metagenome (GOLD analysis project Ga0302276, IMG submission 198768) | Peat permafrost microbial communities from Stordalen Mire near Abisko, Sweden - III_Bog_N2_3 | ecosystem: Environmental > Terrestrial > Soil > Wetlands > Peat | place: Sweden: Abisko...
GAATGCGTTCAGAGACAACGACCAGGGCGAAATGGAGGGACCCGGACCCTTACTTGGCCACAATCCCTCACACCGGTGCGCTCAGGCCCGGAAGCGCACCTGGACGATCTTCATGGCCTGCCTGGCCATGGCCGGCGACAAGGCCAGCCGGATCGGTTCGGGCAGCTGGTCGCTGCCATCCAGCAGCGGAAATTCGCGGACGAAGGCCACCCTCGGGTCCAGCGCGGATACCTGTCGGCTGTCGTCCAGGCCCCACTGCATCTCCGCATTCAGGCTCAGTCTGGACGCGAAGCTGAGCCGGTACTGGACGAAGGCCTGGAAGAGGGACGGCGCGATGGTGTGGAACAGCATCTCCTGCCCGGGGAAGTGGTCGGCTAGGCAGGTGAACAGCTTCCGGTGCTCCTCCTCCGTGAAGTACATGAACAGGCCCTCCGCCACGAACAGGATCTGGCCATGGGCCTGCCGCTGGATCTCCGCGGCCCAGCCGTCATCCAGCACGGAGGCCGCCACCAGCCGGTGCCGCGCGCACACCGGTTCGCCCAGCTTCCGCCGGAACGCGATCACCCCGGGCAGGTCCAGTTCGATCCAATCGACGCGGCCATTGTCGAGCCGATGGAAGCGGGTGTCCAGTCCGGCGCCCAGGTTTACCACGCATCCGTCCGGCGCCCTTTCAAGGAAGTTCCCCACCTGTTCGTCGAAGATGGCGAACCTTCGGTTCATGACGCCCGTGATCCCGGCCGCCTTCAGGCCCTGGGCCGGGTCCGCGTCGAACTCGCCCCAGTCGCAGGCGATGGCATCGTGGAAGCGTTCGCCCAGCTCGTCCTTGAAGCTGCTGGACCCGCTCCTGCTCTCCAGGACGCGGTAATGCAGGGGGATGAGCAGCGTTTTCGAGACGCCTTCGAGGTCGTCGGCCTGGACCTGGTGCATGGATGTTCCTCCTGTACGGATGTGCCGCGGTCCCGCCATGCGGGCGCTGGGTCTATTGAGTACACGAGTGTATCTAATCAGGAGCCTCGACCGACGTCAATAGGGTACAGTAAAGTATCTAACAAGGAGGCGGGATGGAGGGGCATGCGGTGGAACGGCGGCGCGGCAAGGTGCTGGAAGCTGCGGTGCTGGACGCGGCGTGCGGCGAACTGCTCGCCGTCGGCTACGCCCGCTTCACCATCGAGGGCGTGGCGGCGCGGGCCCGCACCAGCCGCCCCGTGCTGTACCGCCGCTGGCCGAACCGCGCCGAGCTCGCCATCGCGGCGATCCGCTACATCATGGACCGGCACCCCATGGCCATCCCCGACACGGGCCAGCTGCGGGACGATCTGATCGCGTTACTGCAGCAGTTCTCGGAAAGTCGCGCGCTGTTCGCCGGGTTCTTTTCGCTGCAGATGAGCGACTATTTCGCGGAAACGCACACCAGCCTTGCCGATCTGAGGGCGCGGGTGCTGCAGGGGCATCACAGCCTGCTGGACCTGGTCATCGGCCGGGGCATCGACCGCGGCGAGATCGATCCGGGCCGGCTGACGCCGCGGATCGCGTCCCTGCCGGTCGACTTGTTGCGGCACGAGGTGATGATGACCCTGAAACCGGTCCCCGACGCCGTCATCGTGGAGCTGGTCGACACCATCTTCCTGCCCCTGGTCCGCCCGGAACCGGCGGGTGAATCGGAACCGGCAAGAGCGGACCAGGCTGGCGAACCCCGCCGGCGCTAATGCACCCGGTAGCGCCCCACCGTGTCCCGCATGGTGTCGGAGACGGCAGCCAGATCGGCGGCGGTGCGGGCCACTTCCTGGATGGCGATGGCCAGTTCAGCCACCGCCTGGTTGTTCTGGGCGACCCCGTCCCCGACCTTCCGTACCTGGGCCACGGCCTGCTCGCTGGCCATGGACTGGGCCTGGGTGGCGGTTGCGATGCGCAGGACGACTCGCGCCATTTCCTTCATCCCTGTCTCGATCTCCTTCAGGGATGCCACCGTCCTGGTCACGGTGTCCGTGCCCTGGTTGTTGGCGTTGCCTACCTCCTTGATGAGCAGGTTGATCTCCTGGGTGGCCTGGGCGCTGCGCTCAGCCAGTTTGCGCACCTCCTCCGCCACCACCGCGAAGCCCTTGCCCGAGTCGCCGGCCTTGGCGGCCTCGATGGCGGCGTTGAGGGAGAGGAGGTTGGTCTGGTTGGCGATCTCCTCGATCACCCTTACCGCAGACAGCATGGAATGGCTGGTCTGCTGGATCGCTTCCATGGCCTTCAGGGTGGCCGTCCCGGATTGGGCCCCGGATTCCGCGGTGCGGACGGTCTGTTCGGACTGCGTCCCCAGGGAAGCCACCAGACTGGCCACTTCACATAGTGCCTCGGTCATGGCCCGGGTCGCCCGCTCCATGCTGCCGGTGGTTTCCTGGAGCACTTCCGAGCCCTGGCCCATGAGCACGGACGTGCGGGACATTTGTTCGGCGCTGGAAGCCAACTGCTCGGCGCCGCTGGCGATGCGGCTGGACTGGTCGCTGGTGCCCAGGAAGAACGTGTGCAGGGAGCCGGTCAAGGCGTTGAAGGCCCGGGAGATTTGGCCGATCTCGTCATTCTCGCGCTCGGGCACCCGCAGGGTGAGATCCTTCTCCCGGATGCTGTATTCCAGTTGGCCGGACAGAAAGCCCAGGGGGGGCGCGATGGTCGAAGCCAGGCGGGCGGAAAACACCCAGGTTGCGCCTCCGGTGCCAGCGGCCACCAGCAGGAAGATCAGCAGCCCGCGGGTCGCGGCCGCCCGGACATCGTCGGACTCCTCATGCATGGCGGCCGTCTCGGCGGTGCTGAGGCGTTCAAGGGAGGACCGCAGGTCCTCGAACGAGGCCGCGGCGCCCCCCAGGAGCTGAGTGGCAGAGGAGGCACCGATGGGCACGACCTCGGCCACGCTGACCAGCTGCTTGCCATACTTGGCGTAGGCCGCCTGGATGGCCTTCATTTCCGCAGGATTCAGGCTGGTGGTGGCCAACTGCTGCACCAGCGCGTTCCCCTCCTTCTGCCGCTGGATGATCTCTTTGGAAAGGGTCTCCAGCTTGTCATGGTCATAGTTCGCATTGGCCCAATTTACCAGCCGCAGGGTGTCGGCGTGATTGGAGAACACCAGGATCTCCATTTGGTTCAGGGTCGCATAGGTGCGGAACCGCTCCCGTATCAGTCGGTCCACGCTGTGCCGCTGCCCCAGCAGGGTGACCGCCGCCATCAGGGAAAGCAGCCCGACGGCCCCGGTGCAGACGAAGGATATGGTTTTAAGCCGTGCAGCAATGGTGGTCATCATTTTCCATCTGGGGAAGGGTTGGCTTCTATCTTTCGGTTCATGTTTTCGTCAGGCCCGTCCCGGTCGGTTGCTTCGCAACCGCCGTGACGTGATCTCGCCTTGAAACCCACGCCTTGTCGCACCCTGCGATGGGTGAAGCCCACCCAATGCCCGGCCTTTAGCCGGCTTTCCGCTGCGGCCGTTCGCGAAGCGAAGGCCGCAGCGACCAGGGCGCAGGTCCGGGACCCGGTTGATGACAGGGGCAGGCTCAGCGGGAGCTCCGGCCGCGCTTCTTGAGGATGTCCACGTAGACCGCCAGCAGGATCACCACGCCCTTGATGACCAGCTGCCAGAACGAGTTGATGTTCAGCAGGTTCAGGCCGTTGTTGAGGATGCCGATGACGAACACGCCCAGCAGGGTGCCCCCCAGGGTGCCGCTGCCGCCGGAGAAGCTGGTGCCGCCCAGGACCACCGCGGCGATGGCGTCCAGTTCGAAGCCGTTGCCGATGGTGGGCTGGCCCGAATACATGCGCGCGCAGAGCACCACCCCGGAAGCGGCGGCCAGGAAGCCGATGAGGCCGTAGACCAGGATCTGCACCCGGTTGATGTTGATGCCCGAATAGACCGCCGCGTTGCGGTTGCCGCCCAGGGCGTAGACGTAGCGGCCGAACCGGGTGCGGTAGAGCAGGAAGCACATGGCCAGGAACGCCACGGCGGTATAGAGCACCGGCAGGGGCACGAAGCCCAGGCGGCCGCCGCCGATGTGGTTGAAGCTGTCCACATAGCAGCTGACCGGGTTGCCGCCGGTGTACACGTAGGCCATGCCCCGGGCGATCTGCATGGTGGCCAGGGTGACGATGAAGGGGGCGATGCCGGTGCGGGCGATGACGAAGCCGTTGAACAGGCCGATGCCGGTGCCGCAGGACAGGCCGATGAACACGGCCAGCCAGACAGGCAAGCCGCTCATGGCGATGAGGCCTGCGGTGAGGGTGCCGGAGATGGCCAGCACCGGGCCCACCGACAGATCGATGCCGCCGATGAGGATGGCCAGGGTCATGCCGAAGGCCAGGTTGGCGTTGGTGGATACCTGGCGCAGCACGTTGATGAGGTTGGAGGTGGTCAGGAAGGCCGGCGACAGGTAGCTGAGCGCCGCGCACATGAGGAACAGGCCGAACAGGATGCCCAGCTTGGGCTTGATGTAGCGGTTCGGCACCGCCAGCAGGCGCTGGGCGAGGCTGGGCTGGGAAGCGGTGGGGGCAAGGACCGAGCTCATTGGCTGTCTCCGGTGGCATATTTCATGATCAATTTCTGGGTCAGTTCCGTCCGCGGCAGTTCCGCCGTTTTCCGGCCATGGAACATGACCATGACCCGGTCACTCATGTTGATGATCTCGGGGAGTTCGGAAGAGACCATGATGATGGCCACGCCGGTGTGCGCCAGGGCGTCGATGATGGCGTAGATCTCCGCCTTGGCCCCCACATCCACGCCGCGGGTGGGTTCGTCCAGGATCAGCACAGAAGGCCGAGCGGCCAGCCACTTGGCGATGACCACCTTCTGCTGGTTGCCGCCGCTGAGCTTCTCGATCAGCACGTCCGGCGAAGCGGTCTTGATTGACAGTTTATTGATGGCGTCGGCGATGATCCGCCGTTCCTCCTGGCCGTCGAACCGCAGGCCGTGGATGAAATCGCCCAGGACCTCCAGGGTGAGGTTGAAGCCGACCGTATTGCACAGCACCAGGCCCTCCCCCTTGCGGCTTTCGGGCACCATGGCGATGCCCTGGCGGATGGCGTCCATGGGCTTGCGGATGGCGACCGGCTGGCCGTGCACCAGGATCTGGCCCGAATCCAGGCCGTCGATGCCGCACAGGCAGCGCATCAGTTCGGTGCGCCCGGCGCCGACGATGCCGGCGACCCCGAGGATCTCGCCCTTGCGCACCGAGAACGAGACATCGTCCAGTTTCGCGCCCCGGCACAGGTTCCGGGCCTCGAGCACCACCTCGCCCGCTTCGGTCGGGGTCTTGGTGAACAGTTCCTGCAGCTTGCGCCCGACCATCAGCTCGATCAGCTCGTCGCTGGTGGTGCTGGCCGTCTCCCGGGTGCCGATGCTGCGGCCGTCGCGCATCACCGTGACCCGGTTGGAGATCCGGAACAGTTCCTCCATCCGGTGCGAGATGTAGACGATGGCCATGCGCTTGCGCAGGCGCTCGATCAGCAGGTACAGGGCGTCGGTCTCCTTGCTGGTCAGCGAGGAGGTGGGCTCGTCCATCACCAGGATCCGGGCATCGAAGGAGATCGCCTTGGCGATTTCCACGATCTGCTGCTGGGCGATGCTCAGCTCGCCGACCCGGGCCCCGGCATCGATGTCCATGTCGATGGAATCCAGCAGCGCCTGGGCCGCGGCCTGGGCCCGGCCCGGATCCAGCACCATGGGCAGCCGCTCCGACATCGGTTCGCGGCCCAGGAACATGTTCTGGGCAACCGTGAGCTCGGGCACCATGTAGAGTTCCTGATGGATGATGCTGATGCCGGCCCGCTGGGCGTCGGGCACGGAGCGGATCTTCAGCGCCCGGCCCTGGAGGACGATGGTCCCGGCATCGGCCGGGTGGATGCCACCCAGCACCTTGATCAGGGTGGATTTGCCGGCGCCGTTCTCGCCCAGCAGGGCGTGCACCTCGCCGGCCGCCAGATCGAAATCCACGTCCTTCAGGGCCTGGACGCCGGGAAAGCCTTTGCAGATCCCGGTCATCTGCAGGATTGATTCAGTCATAGCTGGAACCTCACTGGAACATCGGCGATACGCCGGCGGCCGTGGGCCGCCGGCGCGGTGGCACGGCCCGGCCCGGCCGGCCGGGGCGGGCGCCCCGGACCGGCCCGGGTGGGCCGGACGATCAGGCTGCTACTGCCAGCCGTTGACGCCGAACTTGGCCACGTTGGTCTTGTCGATCAGGAACACGGGCACCAGCTGCAGCGCGGGAACCGTCTGGTGGGCGAGCAGCTTGTAGGCGCTTTCCGCGGCCAGCTTGCCGATGCCCTTGGGGGACTGGGCGGCGGTGGCGGTCATCTTGCCTTCCTGGATCATCTTCTTGGCGTCGGGGGCGCCGTCCACCCCGTAGATGAGCACGCCGCTCTCGCGGTTGGCGCTGCGCAGGGCGGCCAGGGCGCCCATGGCGGTGGGGTCGTTCAGGCCCATGACCACGTCGATCTTGGGGTTGGCCTGGAGGATGTTCTCCATGACCGGCATGGCCTGCTCCAGCTGGCCCATGGAGGACTGCCGGGCGACGATCTTATAGGAGGCGTGCCCCTTGATGGTGTCCACGAAGGACTGGGTGCGGTCGATGGCCGACTTGGCGGTGGGGTGCTCCAGCAGGACCACATTGGCGGACTTCATGCGCTTCATCACGTCCTGGGCCACCAGCACGCCGGCCTTGTAGTTGTCCGAGGCCACCACGGTGGCCACCAGGTTGGTGTCGAACACCGGGGCGTCCACGTTGATCACCGGGATGCCGGCGGCCTTGGCGGCTTCCAGCGCGGGCCGGACGCCCTTCCAGTCCACCGGGTTCAGGAAGATGGCGTCCACCTTCTGGGCGATCAGGTCCTCGATCTCGGCGATCTGCTTGGCCTGGTCCAGGGCCGGGTCCAGGGTGATCAGCTTGTCGCCGCTCTTGTCGGTGACCGCCTTGATGCCGTCGTTGAGGGCGATGAAGAACGGGTTGTTGAGGGTCATGTAGGTGGCGCCGAACTTCTTGCCCGCGCCGAAGCACATGGCGCTGGTCAGGGCCAGGGAGGCGCAGGTCACGGCTTTCATGAATCGGATTCGCATGGGAATGCTCCAGTCATGGATGGGGGAAAAAACGGAGGCCGGACCCGGAAGGGTGGAAGCCTTCCGGATCGCCAGCCTCGTGACGCGATAGCGTCAACAAGCCTGCTGTTACTGCTTGCGCGGCCGCGCACCTTGTCAACCTTGTTACGGGATGGATCAAGCGTAGCCCGCGCCTTCCTGAGCCGTAAGATGGAGCAATGTCACAACTTTTCATGACAGTTGTCACATGACATGCGTCAGCGCAGTCCGGCGTTGATGTCCCGGTTGAGCCGGTCCAGGCGGTCCTCCAGGTCGTACGGGTCCTCGATGATGCGGTACAGCTCCTTGTCCGCCGCGTCCATGGCCTCGTCGTACTTCTTGAAGCGCGGCGCCACCACCGAGTTCTCGATGATCGCCTCGATCACCTTGGCGTTCACGCAGCGCTCGCTGCCCGGCAGGTTGCGGCTCAGCTGCAGCGCAGCCTCGGGCGTGTCCGCGGCCTTCTTCAGGGCCGGCCAGCCGTGGGAGTAGCGCAGCACATCCAGCTGGGTGCGCGGATCGGCGGTGAGGAAGCGGAGGAACTTCCAGGCCGCTTCCGGGTGCGCCGAGCGGCGGCTCACCGCCAGCAGCAGAGAGGACAGCTCGGAGGCGTTGCGGCCGTCCGGGCCCTTGGGCATCTCGATGGCCTCCCAGTTGAACTGCGCGAACTTCTTGATGCGGTACGGATAGTACTTGTAGGCCCGGTACATGGAGAACCGCTCCGGGGCGAACGCCACCTTGCCGGAATCGAACTCGGGCTCCCGCTGGCCCTGGCTCAGCTGGCGCACCTGGGCCACGAAGGCGATGGTGCGCAGGAAGCCCGGGGTGTCGAAGTGGGCCATATCGCCGGTGGGCTCGAAGGGCACCAGGCCGTCGGCGAACATGAAGTAGCGCCAGGAGAAGCGCGTGGCGCCGAAGCGGTCCAGGACGTGGTCGCCATGGGTGGCGCGGGTGACCTTCCGGCAGATCCGGTAGAAGTCGTCCCAGGTCCAGCCCTTGGCCGGCACCGCCTCGCCCGCCTCGGCCAGGATCGTCTTGTTGACGAACATGAGGTTGGGCACGATCTCCATGGGCAGGGCGAACTGGGTGGACTGATAGCGGCCGGACTCCAGGGCGGTGTGGTAGAAATCCCCGGGCTGGAAGCCCGGGTCCCGGGCGATGCGGGCATCCAGCGGGGCCATCACCCCGATGGCCGCGTAGGTGTTGAAGTCCTCCGCCAGCACCACCATCACGTCCGGCTCGTGGCCGCGCACGATCCGCTGGGCCAGCCACTCGGAATAGTCCGAACGCAGCGTGCCGCAGCGGTAGCGCACCCGGATGCCGGGGTTCTCCCGCTCGAACCGGGCGATGGCCTCGTCGTAGAGCCGGTAGCTGTCGCCGGTGGGCACCCCCCAGTTGCTGCCGGCGAACAGGCCCAGCTCCAGGGTGATCTCCCGGGGCCGGCAGGCCGTCACCAGCGCCGCCAGCAGCAGCACGCCGGCCATGGCCAGGGCGGCCGGGAGCCGAAGGCCCGGCTTCACGCCTGACCGCCTTCGCCTTGCCCGTCCAGCAGCCCATTCTGCACCGCCCACAGGGCGATCTGGGTGCGGTCGCGCAGGTGCAGCTTCACCAGGATGCTGGAGATGTAGTTGCGGACCGTGCCCTCGCTCAGGTTCAGGCGGGCGGTGATCTCCCGGTTGCTCATGCCGGCGGCGATGAGCTTGACGATCCGCAGATCGCTGCGGTTCAGGGCCGCGCAGGGGCTGCGGCCGGGCGCCGGCGCCGGCATCGGCGCCACGGCGGCCCGGGCGAAGTGGTCGAACACCTTCACGGCGATCTCCGGGTTCATCAGCGCCCCGCCCGAGTGGACGGTGCGGATGGCCTGGGCCAGCTCGTCGATGGGGATGGTCTTGAGCAGGTAGCCCCGGGCGCCGTTGCGCAGCGCCCGGAACACGTACTCGTCGTCGTCGAAGGTGGACAGCACGATGATGTGGATCTCCGGATGCCGGGCCCGGATGATCTCGGTGCTGGCCACCCCGTCCAGCACCGGCATGCGCACGTCCATAAGGATCACCTCGGGCCGGAGCTGGTCGGCCAGCTGGATGGCTTCCTGGCCATTGTGGGCGGTGCCCACCACCTGGATATCCTCTTTGAGGTTCAGCATCATCTCCAGGCTTTCCAGGATGAGGGACTGATCGTCGGCCAGCAGCACGCGCACCATGGGATCTCCTTACCGGGCCTGGAACGGGGGTTCAGTTTCGGTCTGGGGCAGCCGCAGGGCCGTCCCGGTCTGGGTGGGCACCGACAGGGCCACCCGGAAGCCAGAACCGCTGCCCGGGCTCGGCCCGGGCAGCGGGTGGGGGTTCAAGGGGGAACATCGCGAGCGCAGCGAGCAGGCAGTTCCCCCTTCCTGGTCAGGTCCCAGCGAGCGGAACGACACGCTGCCGCCCAGCGCCTCGCTGCGTTCGCGCATGTGCTGGAGGCCGTAGCCTTCGGTGATGGCCGCGCAGCCGATGCCATCGTCCTGCACGGTCAGGTCCACGGCGGCGGTCCGGAACTGCACGTCCAGGGCCACCCGGGTTGCCTGGCCGTGGCGGATGGCGTTGGTCAGGCTTTCCTGGGCGGCCCGGTACAGGGCTTCCTCCACCAGGGGCGGCAGCGGGTAGGGGAGGCCGGCCACGGCCAGGGTGACGGTGCCTCCGGTGCATTCGCGGATGCCCAGCACCAGCGCCTCCAGGCTGGCGACGAAGCTGGGGCCCTCCTGCGGGTCCACCTTCAGCTGGTGCACCGAGCGGCGCATGTCCTCCACCCCCGAGCGGGCCAGGGTGGAGATCTTCTCCAGCTGCGAGCGGACCCGGCCCGGGTCCCGGGAAAAGATCTCCAGGCAGGCCTTCAGGCCCAGATCGATGCCCATGAGCGAGTGGCCGACGATGTCGTGGATCTCCCGGGCCAGCCGGTTGCGCTCCCGGAGCTTGGCGGACTGCTCCGAGCGCCGGGCGTACTCCTGCAGCTGCACATTGGCCAGCTGCAGGTCCTCGGTGGTCTGCACCAGCCGCAGGTTCAGGTCGCGGGTGCGGATGTTCTCCTCGATCCAGATCTGCACCTCCATGACCATGAACAGGATGAACAGGATCTCGTTGAGCGAGATGAGCAGGTTGCGGATGCCGTAGTACAGGAAGCGCTGGGCGCCATGGTAGTAGTCCATGTAGTCGTTGATGGAGAACACCGGGAACTTCATGGTGACGATGCTGTAGTCGGCCAGCATGTAGCTGATGACGAACACCGCCACCAGGGTGTAGCGCAGGCGCAGCTGGGGGATGAAGCGCACGGCGTTGAGGATGGGGATGAACAGGATGCCCCGGTAGCTGAAGTCCAGCACGGCGATGATGCCGGCGCTCAGCCCCAGTTCGGCCAGGCTGAGCAGCACCTGGGCCGGGGCTTCCCGCACCCGGGCGCGCAGCAGGGTGGACCCGGCCAGGAGCAGGAACAGGCCCAGGGAGATGGCGGGAATCTTCCAGGCCTCCAGGGGCACGATGCGGATGCGCTCGATGAACAACCGGGCGCCATCGTTGTTGCAGATCAGTTCAGTGGTCTGGTGGATGAGAATGGAAAAAAACACGATAATGACGAACGTGACCATGAAAATCGAGATTTCGATGGCCTTGCGAAAGGATATGGGACCCGCTCCGGGCCAGAATGAGGGCATGCCCCAGCTTAAGGCAGGGGACGGTCCCGGACCGCGAATCTTTTTGGGGCCGGTCCCGGGAGAGGAGCCCGGGAGGGCCGGCGGTCCCGAACGGCTGACGGACAGCCTTCCCGCCGGGCCCCAGGTCTGCAATGATCGTTCACGTCGCTTTGAATCAGTCATGATGGTCCTTCACCTGCCCCGGACGTCCATGCACTTCATTGACCACCTGCTTCCGCTGCTGCCCCACCCGGAATCCGGCGGGGTGATCGCCCTGGTGGGCGCGGGCGGCAAGACCACGGCCATGTACGCCCTGGGCCAGGACCTGGCGGGCCGGGCCCCGGGCGAAGCGCTGCTCACCACCACCACCCAGATTTTCGACCCCCGGCTGGAGCCGGGCCGGCCCTTCGACCAGGTGCTGCTGGCACCGGAGCTGGCCGATCCGGTCCCGGCGGACGGCGAACCGCCAGCGGCCTGGCTGGAGGCCCGGGCGCAGGGCCAGCGGGTGGTGCTGGCGGCCCAGGCCACCCCGGACGGGAAGCTGGGCGGCATCCACCCGGACCGGGTGCCGGAACTGGCCCGGGTATGGCCGTTCGTGATCATCGAAGCGGATGGGTCCAGGCACCGGCCGGTCCAGGCCCCGGACGCGCACGAGCCGGTCCTGCCCGCCCGGCTGGATATGGTGGTGGGGATGGTGGGGCTGGGCTGCCTGGGCCAGCCCATGGACGAGGCCATCGTCTACCGGCCGGAGGGGTTCACCCGGGCCACCGGCTGCCTCCCCGGCGACCCGATCCGGCTGGAGCATCTGCTGGCGTTGGCCCGTCATCCCCAGGGTCTGTTCCAGGGGGTGCCCGCCGGGGTCCGCCGGGTGCTGCTGCTGAATCAGGCGGACCGCTGGTCCGGCGCACCCGGGGCCCTGGCCGCGGCCGTGGCGGCGGCCCCACCGGCGGCCGACCGGGTCCTGGTCTGCGCCCTGCGCGATCCACGGCCCTCGGCCCGGGTCCTGGCCTGGTCCGAACCACAGTAGACTGAAGGCGCCACCCCCGGGCGTGGGGGGTGGGGGACGTCGCGCGAGCGGTCCCAGCATGGACACATCAAGCAGCCGAAGCGCGGCCAGGAGCGGATTCGACATGATGATCGGCGGGGATCTGGTGGTGGTGCGGGGGGCCGGGGAACTGGCCACGGGCAGCATCGTCCGGCTGGTGCGGGCCGGGTTCCGGGTGGTGGCCCTGGAGGTGGCCGCCCCCAGTTCCATCCGCCGGACGGTCTGTCTGTCCGAGGCCATGTACGACGGCGCGGCGGAGGTGGAAGGGGTGCGGGCGGTGCGGGTGGCCTCCCTGGATGAGCTGCGGGCGCTGCTGGTCCAGCCCGGTCCGGCCGGGCCGGTGCCGCTGCTGGTGGATCCCGGCTGCACGGTGCTGCCGGCGCTGCGGCCCATGGCCCTGGTGGACGCCATCCTGGCCAGGCGCAACCTGGGCACCCGCATCGGCATGGCCGACGTGGTGGTGGCCCTGGGGCCCGGCTTCGAGGCGGGGGTGGACGCCGACGCGGTGGTGGAGACCCACCGCGGCCACGATCTGGGCCGGGTGCTCACCAGCGGCCGGGCCGAGCCGGACCCCGGCGGGCCGGGCCTGGCTGGCGGTCGGAGTGCCGAACGGGTGGTGCACGCCCCATGCGCCGGGGTGGCGACCGGGCTCAAGCGCATCGGCGATCCGGTCCGGGCCGGAGAGCCACTGCTGGCCTACATCGGCGCCCAGGGCCGGGTCCTGCAGGTCGCCGCCATCGATGGCACGGTCCGGGGCCTGATCCGGGACGGCTATGCGGTGTGGGCCGGGCTGAAGGTGGCCGACGTGGATCCGAGCGGGCGCCGGGACTACTGCTACACCGTGTCCGACCGGGCCCTGGCCATCGCCGGCGGGGTGCTGGAGGCGGTGCTGCGGCTGGGCGCCCACCGGCGGTTCACAGGGTCCGCTTGAACAGCTTGGTGGCCAGGAACAGGGCCAGGCCGCCGATGCCGAACAGGTACAGCAGGTCCGGAACGATCACGGCGAACGCCGTGTCCTTGAGCAGGACCGCCTTGAGCCCGTGCACCGCATAGGTGAACGGATCCACCCGGGCGATGGCCCGCAGCCAGGGCGGGAAGGCCTGGATGGGATAGACGGCGCCGCTGGGGAAGTACAGCAGGGTGTTGAGGATCCCGAACATGGCCCGGGGCACCAGCGGATCCTCCACCCGCACCATGAGCATGAACATCATGGCGTTGAAGGCGAACGAGGTGGCGACGATCATGGCCAGGGCCTGGAGCAGGGCCAGCGGACGGAACAGCACGTCCAGGCCGGCGATGAGCGAACCCAGCACGGTGAGCACCAGTCCGGCCAGGATCGCCTTGATCGCCCCGGACAGCACCAGGCCCAGCACCAGCTCCAGCCGGGTGATGGGGGTCACCAGGAAGCCCTCGTGCACCCCGCGGGCCTTGTCGTCCAGGTAGAGCATGCCGCCGCCGATCATCACCGACACGAACATGGCCAGGGCCACCGAGCCGGGCAGCAGGTACTTCAGATAGTCGATGAAGGGGTACAGCTCCACCGTGGCCAGGGCGATGCTGTTCACCACCCGCTGGGGGGTCTGGGGCTGGTTCAGGGCGGTGGTCAGGTCCTGCAGCTCGGCCTCCAGGCTGCTGCTCACGAACTGGTCCGAATTGTCCACCACCAGGCCCAGGCTGGGGTTTTCCCCGGCGTAGACCCGGCGCGAGAACTGGGGCGGGATGATGACGGCGGCGTCCAGCTGGCCGGCGCGCACCTGCCGCTGGGCCTCCTTGTCGCTGCTGCAGGGAACGGCCCTGAAGGTGCGGATGTTGGCCGCCACCGAGGCAAAGGCTTCGCGCACCCGCAGCGCCTGGGGGCCGCCGTCGTAGTCCACCACCCCGACCCGGGCCTCGGTGATCTTGCCGCCGAAGGCGTTGCCCAGGATCACCAGCTGGATCAGCGGGAACACCATGGCGGTCAGCATCAGCGCCGGGGAGCGGAAGAACTTGCGCAGCTCGCGCTCGATGATGGCGAGCATGCGGTTCATGACTGCACCGGACGGACGAGAATTTCGGCCTTGGGCTTCACCTGCTCGTCGCGCAGCTGGCGCCCGGTATAGTGCATGAACACATCGTCCAGGCTGGTGTTCTGCACGCTCAGGGTGCGGATGGCGATGGCGCTGCGCACCGCCAGTTCCACCAGTGCGGTGGTGGTGGATGAGCCGTTGCTGGTGAGCACCCGGAAGGTGTCGGCCCCTTCCTGCTGCACGCCGGTGACGTCGGGCAGGGCGCCCAGGCGCTCCCCCCACCCTTCCGGCGGGTGTTGGAACTGGGCCTCGACCACATTGCCGCCGGGCACGCTCTGTTTGAGCCGGGCCGGGGTGTCCAGGGCCACCAGGTGGCCGTGGTCGACGATGGCGATCCGGTCGCATAGCCGGTCGGCCTCGTCCATGTAGTGGGTGGTGATGAGGATGGTGAGCTGCCGGCGGGCCTTGAGGTGGTTGAGCATCTCCCACACCGCCACCCGGGAGACCGGGTCCAGCCCGGTGGTGGGCTCGTCCAGGAAGAAGATCCGCGGGTTGTGCACCAGCCCCCGGGCGATCTCCAGCCGGCGCCGCATGCCGCCGGACAGGGTGCGGGTCTCGGCGTCGCGCCACTTGGTCAGGTCCACCGCCTCCAGCAGTTCGTCGATGCTGCGCCGGCGCTCGGCCCGGGGCACGCTGTACAGCTTGGCGTAGATCGACATGTTCTCCTGGACCGTGAGGTTCACGTCGCTGGTCAGGGCCTGGGGGATCACCCCCATGCAGCGCCGCACCGCGTTGGGGTCCACGCTCACGTCATGGCCTTCGATGAAGGCCCGGCCCGAGGTGATGGGCACCAGCGTGGTGAGCATGCGGATCAGGGTGCTCTTGCCGGCGCCGTTGGGACCCAGCAGGCCGAAGGTCTCTCCGGCCGGCACATCCAGGGTGATGCCCTTCACCGCCTCGAAATCGCCGAACCGCTTGACCACGTTCTCCACCCGGATGGCCGGGCCGGCGGGGACGCCGGGGCCGGGCGCCGGCTTCACGCCTGTCCCCGGGGCAGCAGCACCTCGGCGGTCATGCCCGGCACATAGCGCTCGCCGGGGTTGGCAATCAGCAGCTTGAGCTTGATGGTCTTGATATCGCGCTTGCGCCGGCTCACGTCGCGCTGGGTGGCGAAATCCCCTTCGGCGCTTTTCATCAGCACCCGGCCGTCCACCGCTTCGCCGCCCGGCATGCGCACGGTCAGGTGGTCGCCCAGCTGCACGGTGCCGGCCAGGGTCTCGGGCAGGGGCGCGTAGACCCAGGTCTGGCCCAGGTCCACCAGGGTCACGATGGCCGCGCCCGGGTTCACCACCTCCCCCTCCCGGGCCGCCCAGATCCCCACCTTGCCGGTAATGGGCGCCAGGATCCGGGTGTAGCCCAGCCGGGCCTTGGCTTCAAGGGCCTGGGCCCGGGCGGAGGCCCACTGGCCCTGGGTGGTGGCCACGTTTTCCCGGGCCGCCTGGGCCTGGGCGGTGCGGGCCTGGGCGGCCTGCAATGCCGCCTGGTCGGCGACCAGCGTGTCGCGTGCCGCCTGCTCGTGGGCCTTGGAGGCCTTGAGGGCCTGGACCGCCGTGTCCCGGTCCTGGACGCTCAGGATGCCCTGGGTCGCCAGGTCCAGGGTGCGCCGGGTGAGCAGCTCCTGGTTCTGGCGGTTGGCCGCGGCCTCCGCCAGGCTGTCCGCCGCGGCGCTGGCCGTGGCCCGGGCGCCGGCCACCGCCCCCGCGGTGTCGCCGAGGGTGCTTGCCGCCGTGGCCTGCAGGCCCCGCATCTGGGCCTGCAGGCTCTGGGCGGTGGCGTCCGAAGCGGTGCGGGCGGCGGCGAGCTCCTCCGGGTCCAGGATGGCGATCAGGTCCCCGGCCTTCACGTCCTGGCCCTCGGTCACCGCCAGGCGGGTGATCCGGCCCAGCACCTGGGTGCTGACGATCACCTGGTTGGCGTCCACGGTGCCCAGCAGCACCCGGTCGCTGCTGGGATCGCTGGCGTAGAAGTAGTAGCCCAGGGCCGCCAGGAGCAGCACGGCCAGGATGATGAAGATGCGGTGGCGGGGGTTCACGATGGATCACCTCGGGTGCCGGCCCGGGGGCCGGAGGCGGACAGCAGCTCCAGGGCCAGGCGGCGGCCCCGCTCCGGATCGGTAAACAGCACGGTGCCGGCATGTTCCAGCAGGGCAACCCGCTGCTGGGCAAGCAGGTCCGGGTCGCGCGGGTCCCGGCCGGAGATCTCCCGGAAGAACGGCGTGGACATGAAATAGAACACATTGGCGCCGGTCAGGGCCAGCATGACGCTGCCCGGCCGGGTGCGACGCAGTTCGCCGGTTTCCATGCCCGCCTCGCAGGTGGCGCACAGGGCCGCGTGCAGCGGGCCGAAGCAGATGCGGGCGATCTCCGGGATGCGCGACGGCTGGCCGGCCCGGGCCCGGAGCAGCTCGTGGGCCAGCAGCCGGGCGAAGGTGCCCGAAGCGGCCAAACGATCGAAGTGATCCAGGAAATGTCTGAGCAGCCGCTCGCCCGGGGTGCCTGGTCCGCCCAGGCGATCGAGCAAGGTCTGCACCAGCCCCTGGAAGACCCGGGTCAGGACCGCCCCATAGAGCGCTTCCTTGGTGCCGAAGTAATAATGGATCAAGGCCTTGTTGACACCGGCCGCCCGGGCGATGGCATCGGTGCGGGCTCCGGCTTCGCCCATCTGGGCGAAGGCCTCCGTGGCCGCCCGCAGGATCGCCGCCCGGCTGTCTTCGGGGCGGGGCAGGGGGGGACTGGGGGGATCGGGAGGGGGCAAGGCTTATCCACTTGGTTAAACCATATGGTTAAGCCGATCCCGGCATCTGTCAAGCATCCGCCGCCGGGGCCCGGTTACGGGCCGGTGAAGCGAACCCACGGATGGGCAGACAAACGCAGGGGCGCCCGGGGGCGCCCCTGCCGGTTCCGTTGGCGGGATCGCTACTTGCCGGCCACGTAGGCCTTGAGGCCATCGGCGGTGGGCTTCATGGCCTTCTCGCCCTTCTTCCAGTTGGCCGGGCAGACCTCGCCGTACTGCTCGGTGAAGTCCACGGCGTCCAGCACCCGGAGCACCTCCTCGACGTTGCGGCCGAGGCTGTTGTCATTGACCGTGATGTGCTTGAGGATGCCCTTCGTGTTGACGATGAACAGGCCGCGCAGGGCGATGCCGGCCTTCGGCAGCAGGACCCCGTAGCTTTCGGCGATGGTCTTGTTCAGGTCGGACACCAGCGGGAAGCCGAGGCCCTTGATGCCGCCTTCCTTGCGGTCGGTGTTGGCCCAGGCGGCGTGGCTGAACTGGGAGTCCACGGATACGCCGACCACTTCCGTGTTGCGCGCCTTGAACTCGGCGATGGCGTCCGAGAACGCGAGGATCTCGGTCGGGCACACGAAGGTGAAGTCGAGGGGGTAGAAGAACAGCACCACCTTCTTGCCCTGGAACTGCGAGAGGGTGAAGTTGTCCACGAACTGCCCATTCACCAGGGCGGTCGCAGAAAAGTCCGGAGCGGGTTGGGTGACGAAAGCAGCCATGAGGCCTCCATGAGTTGGGTGGTTCGACTTCTTCAGGAACCCAATCTACGATGGCCGATTTTGCGTTGCAAGCATTTTCCCTACCAAAGTGGTAAAGAACTTGTTAAAAGCCTGGTGAAAACTGGTGGCAGATGGGGATAAAGCCATGGCCTGGAGGCCCAGGATCGTTATTTGAAACGCCTGGTTTTTCCCATGGCATCCGCAGGCCCGCCAGGTCGGTTGGCCCGGATTCAGGCGCTGCGGGGCTCGGACCCCGTGGCGCACGCCTTCCCGGTACACACAGAGGCACCCCGCGAAGGGGTGCCGTGTGGCGTCTGTCTCACCAGCCATCGGTTCTGGAAACCCTGACTGGGGAAGGGGCTCGCACGAAGGTGGCCCCGGCAGTGGGTGATGCAGGCGGAGTGTCTACCCAATTGCAAGGATAGGCTGCCGGGGCCGGCGCACAAGGGGGATCACGGGGCCCGTGGCCGTTTAGAGGTCGCGCAAAAATAGCCTGTGCTTTTCCGGTTATTTTTCTGCGGCCCCTTATGCCGGGACACGATGGCTGGGTCCAGGTTCTTTCTGCGCCTTGGCTCAGCGGCGCTCCGGGGCCCCGGCCAGGAGCTGCTGCAGATGGGCCTGGTCCGGGTCCAGGCGGTTGAGCTGGCGGGACCAGCGCAGGTGCTCGGACGCCCGAGCCAGGAGCCAATCCCGGTTCTCGGGCCTGGCGTGGGCCTCCAGCACCTGGCATTGGCCCAGCAGGGCATGCCCGGCGGCGGAGGCGGGATTGCCCTGCATCGCGCGCTGGAGCAGGGCCTGGGCCTGGAGGACGCTGTCCGTTGGGTCGATCTTCTGCTGGCCCTCCCAGCGGGCGCGGATGAGCCAGGCCTTGGCCAGGCGTTCGCCGTTCCGCCATGGGAGCTGGGGCGATTCCGGGCCGGCGGGCGCGAAGCGCGCCAGGAGTTCGGCCACGGCCGGGCGCGGGTCCTGGCCCCGGGACGCCTGGAAGCTGGCCTGGAACAGCAGCAGATCGCCCAGGAAGTCGCGGAACTGGCCGGGGGTGTGCCCGGCATCCTTCATGGCCTCGGCCAGGGCCGGGGCGGGATCCTCGTGCCGGGCGGCGTCGCGCTCGGCCTGGAGCCAGTAGAGCACCATGTGATCGCCGCGCAGCTCCGGTCCCCGGGGCTCGCGGGTGCGGGTCCACAGGAAATGCTGGGCCCGGTCCAGCACCGGCTGCGGATCCTGGCCGCGCCCCAGCAGGCACAGGGCCTTGAGCCCGCGCACCTGGAGCCAGTCGCTCTGGGCTTCCGGGCGGCCGGGGTCGAGCAGGAGCTGCTGGTCGGTCCAGTGTTCCAGTTCCTCCAGGGCTTCTGGACGCAGGCTGCCGCGCTCCAGGGCGGTCGCCGCCAGGCCCAGGCCGGCCACGGTGCAGGCGTGGTACAGCCGTGGCGCGCTGGGGCCCCGGGCCAGGGCGTCGCGGGCCAGGTCCTGGGCCTCCTGGTAGCGCGCCTCGGCGCCGCCGGGATCGCCCGCGTCCATGCGCTCCCTGGCCAGGTGGGCCAGGCTGGTGGCGGCCAGGACCGCCGATTCCAGGTGCCAGGGGCTGGCCTCCAGGGCGGCCCGGGCGGCCTGGGCCGCCTGCAGATGTTCGCCGTGCAGCTCCGCGGCCAGCGCCTCCGCGTATTCCTTCGGTTGGCTGGTCTGCAGCCGGGCCAGTTCCAGATAACGGTCGGCCTGGGCCATGGCCGTGGCCGCGTCCGGCGGGGTTGGCCGGCCCTGGAAGGCGGCTTCCGACTGGGCGTCCAGGCAGCGCTCGATCTGCACCTGGGCCAGGAGGAAGGCGGTGTCGGGGGTGCGGCAGCCATGGGCCCAGGCCGACTCCAGCTGGGACTGGGCCGCCGGCAGATCCTCCAGCAGGAGGCTGGCCCGGCCCAGGGCCAGGCCCATGGGACCCCGGGCGGCGCTGCCCATGGCCGCCATGCGCCCGCTCAGCCTGTGCATGCGCTGCCGGGTGCGGGCCTCGGCCGGCCGGAGATCGTGGGGGGGCAGCAGGCGCTCGTTGCGGATGCCCTGCTCCAGGGTGGCCCCTTCCAGGGTGATGATCTGGGCCGCTTCGTCCTGGTGACGCTGGTGGCGCTGCAGGCTGCGGGCCAGCAGCGGCAGGCTCCCCGCCAGGCATACCAGGCAGCCGAAGCTCGCCACCAGGGGCCAGCGGCGGCGGAGCCAGGGGATGGCGGCCGGCTCGGCCGAGGTGGGACTCCGGACCGGGGCTGGCGTCCCGCCGGTCAGGCCCGCCCGGACCTTGCGCAGCTCCATCGCCAGCGCCGCGGTGCTGGGATAGCGGTCCCCGGGGGCCGGCTCCAGGCACTTGAGCAGGATGGCTTCCAGGGCCGGCGGCAGATCCGGTTCGAGCGAGCGGGGTGACGGGAAGGTGCGACCCCGCTTCACCCGCAGCATTTCGCTGGTGATGGTGCTCACGCAGGGGGGGCGGCCCAGAAGGGTGAAATACAGGGTGCTGCCGATGCCGTAAACGTCCGTGGCCGGTCCCACCAGGCTGCGGTCGCCGCGCACTTGTTCGGGCGCCATGTAGGCGGGGGTGCCGGTCAAGGCCAGGGGCTGGGTGACCGACGGCCCATCCATGGCCATGGCCAGCCCGAAATCGCAGATGTAGGGGGTCCAGCCGCCAGCCTCGGTGGGCTGCAGCAGGATGTTGGAGGGCTTCAGGTCCCGGTGGATCAGGTTCAGCCGATGGGCGCCATGGACCGCCTCCGCCACCGTGGCGAGCAGGTCCAGGATCTCGTCCAGGTTCAGTTCGTGGGCCAGGTCCTCCAGGGTCGTGCCGCGCACCAGCTGCATGGCGATGCGCAGGCTGCCGTTGCTGGCATCCACATCATAGATGCGGCAGATGTTGGGGCTGTCCACCCGGGCGTGGAGCTGGGCCTCGTGCATGAAGCGGACCATGGCCGCCGGATCCAGGTGCTGGAGGATCTTCAGGGCTACCGAGCGGGCGAGGACGGTGTCCCAGGCTTCGTAGACATGGCCCATGGATCCCTGGCCCAGCAGCGGGCCGATGACATAACGGCCATCCCGTCGTCCCTGGCTGTCCAGCCAGGCCGGTTGCAGCAGCGATTCGGTCAACGGAACGCCTCCTCGGCAAATGGGGGCGGCAATGGGTGGTGTCGGGAATCGGGGCCTGGGCAAAAACCGTGGCTCATGGCATATAATAAGAGAAAAATACCTATAGGGGAGACATCTTTTCCGGCCCGATTCGGACAGAGGCGTCCCAAACGGGTAATATAAATAATTAATACTATGTTTTAGCGTCGGTTCCGGTCCCGGTGGTTCAGCCCGGCGCCCGCTGCAGCAGCGCCGCCAGGGCCCCGGGCTCGGTCACCGGCTCGGCGCAGGCCTGGTCCCGGCATACGTACGCCGCCGGGTCAGGCCGGCCGCTCCGGCCCCGGTGCAGGGGCAGGGCCGGATCCGCGGCCACCATGGACAGCAGCCGATTGGGCAGGTAGGGAAGCCGGGCCGCCGCCAGCAGGGCCCGGGTGGCTTCGGCCTCGGGGGCGCCGGCGATCACCACCTCCAGGGAGGACTGGGCCAGGTCCAGGACGCCCAGCATGCCCAGCACGCTGCCGGGCGCCTGGGCCATGAGCGGCGCGGCGCCACGCAGGATGCCCATGGCGCTGGCCTGGAAGTCGTCCCGCTCCAGATGCCGGCCCAGGCGCAGCAGGGCCCGGGCGGCCAGGGTGTTGCCCGAGGGCAGGGCGCCGTCGTACAGCGGCTTGTGCGGGAACAGCAGCTCGCCGGCCGGGTCCTGGCTGCCGAAGCAGCCGCCCTGGGCCGGATCCTCGAAGCGGACAAGCATGGATACGGCCAGTTCCTCGCCCCAGCGCAGCCAGGCGGCATCGAAGCCGGCTTCGTACAGGTCGACCAGACCGGTGGCCACGGCGCCGTAGTCCTCCAGGAACCCGGGGATGTGGGCCCGGCCCCGGCGCCAGGCGCGCAGCAGTACGCCGTCCCGCCACAGCTCCCGGCGCAGGAAGCCGGCCAGGGCGGTGGCGGCCTCCAGGTAGCGCGGGTCGCCCAGCACCTGGAAGCCCCGGGCCAGGGCGGACAGAGCCAGACCGTTCCAGGCGGCCAGGATCTTGTCGTCCTTGGCCGGGCGCGGCCGCCGGTCCCGGTACGCGCGGAGCCGATCCCGCAGCGCCGCCATGCCGGTCCGGTCCAGATCGGCCGGGGCGTCGAACCGGTGCGGCACGCTGGCCCCGCCCTCCATGGGGCCCGCCTCGGCGATGCCGTAGGCCCGGCAGAACCGGGCGCCGTCCTCGGCCCCCAGCGCCTCGCGCACCTGGGCGGCGGTGAACAGGTAGAACCGGCCTTCGACCCCTTCGCTGTCCGCGTCCTCGCTGGAATGGAAGCCGCCGGAGCGGTCGCGCAGGTCCCGCAGCAGGTAGTCCAGGGTGTCCCGGGCGATGGCCCGGTAGCTTGGCTGCCCCGTGGCCTGGAAGGCGTCCAGGTAGCAGCTGGCCAGCTGGGCGTTGTCGTACAGCATCTTCTCGAAGTGCGGGACCAGCCACTGGGGATCGACGCTGTAGCGGGCGAAGCCGCCGCCCAGGTGGTCGAACATGCCGCCTTCGCCCATGGCGTCCAGGGTGCGCCGGACCATGGCCAGGCCGGGGGCGCCGCCGCGCCGCAGGAGCAGCTCCAGGGCGTGCGGCTGGGGGAACTTGGGGGCGCCGCCGAAGCCGCCCCAGCGGGCGTCGAAGCTCCGCCGCAGCGGCTCCAGCGCGGCCGGGAACAGCTCCGGGCCGGGCAGGGCGGCGCCCGGCTCCAGCTGGGCCTCGGCGACCATGGCCGCCACCAGCCGGGTGGCGTCGGCCTCGATGGCCGCCCGCTTTTCCCCCCAGGCCCGGAGGATGCCGTCCAGCACCTGGCCGAAGCCGGGGGTGCCAAACCGGGCCGTGGGCGGGAAGTAGGTGCCTCCATAGAAGGGCCGCAGCTCCGGGGTCAGCCAGACGCTCATGGGCCAGCCGCCGCGGCCGGTGATGGCCTGCACCGCGGCCATGTACTGCTCGTCCAGATCGGGGCGCTCCTCGCGATCCACCTTGATCGGAATGAAATGCTCGTTGAGGGTCCGGGCGATGGCCGCGTCCTCGAAGGACTCCCGTTCCATGACGTGGCACCAGTGGCAGGCGCTGTAGCCGATGCTCAGGAAGATCGGACGGTCCTCCCGCCGGGCGAGTTCCAGGGCCTCGGGGCCCCAGGGGTGCCAGTCCACGGGATTGTGGGCATGCTGAAGCAGGTACGGGCTGGAGGCGTGGATAAGCTGGTTGGTCGGTCGGTCCGGCATGGTTGACTCCATTGGTATGATATTGCCAGCGCCTGGAGGACTGCGGTCGATTGATTCCTTTCCATTGAGCATTGGCGACTATGGCGGTAAGATCACGGGTTCATCCCATCCTGGGATGGCTCCGTCTGCCTACGGGATCCATGTTCGATTCTCTTTCCGACAAACTCACCCGCGCGATGAAGTCGCTGCGCGGCCAGGCCAAACTTTCCGAGCGCAACATCGAAGATGCGCTCCGGGAAGTGCGCATGGCGCTGCTCGAAGCGGACGTGCACGTGCAGGTGGCCCGGACCTTCCTGCAGCGGGTCAAGGAGAAGGCGCTGGGCACCGCAGTGCTGCAGGGGCTCAATCCGGCCCAGCAGTTCATCGATGTGGTCTACCAGGAACTGACCGCCATCATGGGCGGGGAGGCCCCCGAACGGCCCCTGGAGCTGGCCTCCAAGCCGCCCACCGTGGTGATGATGGTCGGCCTGCAGGGTTCGGGCAAGACCACCTCCTGCGGCAAGCTGGGCAAGTATCTGAAGAAGAACGGACATTTCCCCCTGCTGGTGCCCGCCGACGTGAACCGCCCGGCGGCCATCGAGCAGCTGCACGTGGTGGCCAAGGACGCCGGGGTGCCCAGCTTCCGGTCCGATTCCCGGGATCCGGTGGTGATCTGCCGCACGGCGGTCCAGGAAGCGGCCCAGAAGGGCTGGGACGTGGTGATCCTGGACACCGCCGGGCGCCTGCATCTGGACGAGGCCCTCATGGAGGAGCTGGCCCGGATCAAGGAAGCCTGCGGCCCCACGGAGATCCTGTTCGTGGCCGACGCCATGACCGGGCAGGATGCGGTGCGCTCGGCCGGGGCCTTCCATGAAAAGCTGGCTATCTCCGGGGTGATCCTCACCAAGGCGGACGGCGACACCCGGGGCGGGGCGGCCTTCAGCATCCGGCACATCACCGGCATGCCGGTGAAGTTCGTGGGCAACGGCGAGAAGCTGGACGATTTCGAGCGCTTCCACCCGGACCGCATGGCCCAGCGGATCCTGGGCATGGGCGACATGCTCACCCTGATCGAGCAGGCCAAGGACAAGATCGACGAGAAGGAAGCCGAAGGCATGGCCCGGCGGATGGTGAAGAACCAGTTCTCGCTGGAGGACATGCGCTCCCAGATGCAGCAGATCCAGAAGCTGGGCAGCATGCAGAAGATCCTCGGGATGCTGCCGGGCATGGGCCAGATGAAGCAGCAGCTGGAGACCGCGGTCACCGACAAGCGGGTGAAGCATTTAGAGGCTATCCTGAACTCCATGACCCCCAAGGAGCGGCAGAACCACAACCTCCTGGACGGGAAGCGCAAACGGCGGATCGCCGCCGGCAGCGGGCGCCCGGTGCACGAGGTCAACCAGCTGCTGAAACAGTACCTGGAAATGAAGAAAATGATGACCCAGATGAACAACCCTTCGTTCATGAAGCGCATGCAGGGCATGCAGAAAATGGGCGGCAACCCGCCCTTCTCCCTTTAACCCCGCCTACCCTTTTTTCAACACCAAGGAGTCCCCGATGCTTTCCATCCGTCTCGCCCGGAACGGCGCCAAGAAGCGGCCCTTCTACCACATCGTCGTTTCCGAGAACGACCGCATTCCCACCGGCCGCGCCATCGAGGTGCTTGGTTTCGTCAATCCCATCGCCAGTGCGGGAGAGACCATCCGCATCGACGCCGAGAAGGCCAAGGCCTGGATCGCCAAGGGCGCCCAGCCCTCCAAGACCGTGCTGGAGCTGTTCAAGAAGAACGCGATCCTGCAGTAGGTCGCACCTGTCCGTCCAGGCCGGACCCCCGGCCTGGACGGTATTAGCAGCAAGACGGGCCGGTCATCCGGCTCTGCGGCGGAGCCTCCATGGACCTCGAAGCCTTTCTGATCGATGTGCTGACCCCCATCCTGGACCACCCCGAGGCCTTGCGGATCGAGGTGCGCGCCGATGGCCGTCGGCTGGACGCGATGATCTTCGCGGAACCCCGGGACCGCGGGCGGATCATCGGCAAGAGCGGGCGCATGATCTCCTCCCTGCGCACCCTGGCCAAGGCCGCCGGCGAGAAGGCCGGGGCGCACACGGTGAACCTGGAACTGTTCGACGGCGACGAAGCCACCGAAGCGCCGGCGGTTCAGACGCCCGTCCCCGAGGTCGGCTGATGCTGCTGCTGGGGCATCTGGCGAAGATCCAGGGACTCAAGGGCGAGTTCCTGCTCCATGAACTGATGGACGCTCCGGAGCGGATCCAGCACATGGAAGGCCTGGTGCTGGCGCCGCCGGCCCTGGACCTGGAGGCCGCGACCGAAGCCGAGCCGCCGGCCCGTTCGGTCCGGGCCCGCAGCTTCCGGTTCCACCAGGAGCGCGCCTGCGTGGCCTTCGAAGGCATTCCCGACCGCACCGCCTCGGAGCCGTTCCGCGGCTGGGCGCTGTGGACCTCGGCGCCCCTGGCGCCGCTGGCCGAGGGCGAATCCTACCGCCACGACTGGCTCGGCTGCGAGGTGTTCGTGGCCGGCGCGCGGGTCGGCGAGGTGCTGCGCCTGGAGCCCACCCCCATGGGCTACGATATGGTGGTCATGCGCGATCTGCGCCCCGGCCGGCGCGGCCAGCGCGACATCCCCTACATCAAGGCCTGGTTCCAGGTGGACCTGGCGGCTCGGCGGATCGATCTGGATCCCCCCGAAGGCCTGCTGGACCTGGATGTCCCCGGCCCGGACGACGAGCAGGCGTAGGTCCGAACCGCTGCCAGTACCGGCGCCACCCCCGCCTCAGTCGTCCCGGCCGTGGCCGCTGGCCGGGATCTCGAAGCCGGCGGTGCGGTACTCGTTGATCTTGTTGCGCACGGTGCGCAGGGCGATATCCAGCTTCTGGGAGCAGTGGGTGCGGTTGCCCTCCAGGGCCGACAGGGTGGACAGCAGCCAGAACCGCTCCAGCTCCGGGAGGCTCAGGCCCAGGGGCAGGGCCACCAGGGTGCCCAGGGGCACCCCCTGCAGTGGCTGGGCCGGGTCGCCCAGGCGGATGCCGGCCGGCAGGGCCGGCGGCGCCATGGCCGGAGCTGGCCGGTCCTCGGTCCGGGCCGGATCTGCCGGTAGCACATCAGTCTGACCGATGGCTGGCGCCGGCAGCTCAGTCTCCGGCGGATCCACCGGCAGGCCCTCAAGCTGGGACGGGTCCAGCAGCCAGTGCAGGTCCTTCTCGGTGAGCAGCTGGCCCGGGTTGAGCACCACGCAGCGCTGGATGGCGTTCTCCAGCTCGCGGATGTTGCCCGGCCAGGGATGCCGGGCCAGGGCCGCCTGGAAGCTGGGCGCGAGGCGCGGGGTGGGGCGGTCGTTGTCCCGGGCATAGCGCTCGGTGAAGTGCAGGGCCAGCAGGTCCAGGTCGGCGGTGCGCTCGCGCAGGGGCGGCAGGCGCAGGGGGATCACGTTCAGGCGGTAGTACAGATCTTCCCGGAACCGCCCTTCCCGGACCTCGGTGACCAGATCGCGGTTGGTGAGGGCGATGATGCGCACATCCACGGGGATGGGCCGGCTACCGCCCAGGCGGTCGATGGTGCGCTCCTGGATGGCCCGCAGCAGTTTGCCCTGGAGGGGCAGGGGCAGTTCGCCGATCTCGTCCAGCACCAGGGTGCCGCCGTCGGCCTGCTCGAAGCGCCCGGACTTGGCGCTGGTGGCGCCGGTGAAGGCGCCCTTCTCGAAGCCGAACAGTTCGGATTCCAGGAGGTTCTCGGGGATGGCGGCGCAGTTGATGGCCACGAAGGCGGCCTTGCGCCGGGGGCTCGCGGCATGGATCAGCTTGGCCAGCAGCTCCTTGCCGGTGCCGCTCTCCGCCTGGATCAGGATGGTGGCGCGGCTGTCGGCGGCACGCCGGGCCAGGGCGAGGGTTTCGGCCAGGACCGGGTCCTGGGTGAGGATCACCGGCGCTTCGCCCGGCTCCTCGGCCTTGAGCCGGTCGTCGCTGCGGATGGCCTTGCGCACGGCCTGGACCAGTTCGTCCGGGCTGAACGGCTTGGACAGGTAGTCGAAGGCGCCCAGGCGCATGGCCTCCCGGGCGGTGTCCAGGCTGCCGAAGGCGGTGACCAGGAGCACCGGCAGGGCGGAGTCCAGGGCCTTGAGCCGGGCGGTGAGCTGCAGTCCGTCCATGCCGGTCATGCGCAGATCGGTGACCACCGCGTCGAAGGCGCCGGGCCGGGTCAGGCGCAGGGCGTCCTCGCCGCTCCGGGCCTGCTCGATCACGAAGCCGGCCCGCTTGAGGCTCATGGCCATGCCCTCCCGCATTCCGGGATCGTCGTCCACCACCAGCACCCTCAGGGGATTCGCCATTGTCTTGTCCAATCAGTCTTGGTCAGCTCAGGGGTTACCTAGCCATGTTATCGGTCGGAAGCGGGGAACCTGGAAATTGTGGCGGGCCGCCCTTCTTGCAGAGGCGCTTGGGCCCGACACTGCTGGGCGGCTCGCCGCGCACCGGATCGCCGTGGCGGGCGATGAGCAGGTAGAGCTGGCGCCGGCTCACGCCCAGCCGCTGGGCGGCCTCCACCCGGTTGCCGTAGCTGCGCCGGAGCGCCCGGTGCAGCAGCAGCCGCTCCAGCACATGTAGGTTGGTGGCCAGGTCCTCGCTGTCCAGGGGCAGGCCCGGCCCCGGGGCCGGGGCCTCGGGGAGCTGGCCCAGCAGCTTCCAGCGCACCAGGCGGTTGCGCAGACCGCGCAGATTGCCTGGGCAGGGCAGGGCGGCCAGGGCCGCCGGCACGGTCGCGAGGCCCTCCTCGGCGGCCATGGCGGCCAGGCATTCGGGGATGGCGGCCGGATCCTCCTGCAGGCTAGGCAGCCGGAACAACAGGCAACGGGCCGCGGCCGGGCCCAGGGGGGCGGGGCTGGCGTGGGCGGCCAGGACCCCGTTCGGGTGGGCGTCGATCCAGGCTTCCAGTTCGGCCGGCGCCAGCCGCTCGGCCTCATCCAGACAGGCGCCGCCCCGCCGGCTGGCAATCCAGCCGGCCATGGCGCTGACCCCGGTGCCCAGCTCCCCGAACACCCACAGGGGGGCCGGGTGCCGGCACAGCGCCTCCAGGGCGCCGCTCCACTGGGCGTGACCGGGCAGGCGGTTCCAGGGGATCACCGGGCGGCCTAGTGGGGCAGCACGTAGCCCAGCACCGCGACCACGTGGCACAGGCTGCCGGCCAGCACGAACAGGTGCCAGATGGCGTGGTGGAACTTCAGTCGGTGCCAGGCGTAGAAGGCCACGCCCAGGGTATAGCAGGCGCCGCCGGCCAGCAGCCAGACCAGGCCCGGACGGGACAGGGCCCGCCACAGGGGCAGCGCCGCCACCATGACCATCCAGCTCATGCCCAGGTACACCCCGGTGGACAGGAACTCGAAGCGGCCGGTGTAGACCGATTTGAAGGCGACGCCCAGGGCCGCCAGGCCCCAGACCACCCCGAACAGGCTCCAGCCCCAGGCGCCGCGCAGGGTGGTCAGGCAGAACGGGGTGTAGGTGCCGGCGATGAGCAGGTAGATGGCGGAATGGTCCAGGATGTGGAACACCCGCTTGACCCGCGGGCCGCGCAAAGCGTGGTACAGGGTGGACATGCAGTAGAGCAGCAGCAGAGTGGTGCCGAACACCGACGCGCCGACAACGTCCCGGGCGGAGCCGTGCAGGGCGGCGGTGACCACCAGCAGGGTCAGGGCCAGCAGGCTGAGCACGACGCCCAGGCCGTGGCTGATGCTGTTCGCCAGTTCCGCGGCAGCGCCCGCCGCGTGTGCTTCACCGTCCATGAAGGCTCCTCATGGCCAGTATCGCACGCCCGGCCGTACCCGCGGAAAGTCCGCCCCCGCGGCCTCAGGCGGCTGGCGGCTGTTCCGTCCGGGCGGGGAAGCCCAGGCCCAGCCAGCCCCGGGCCAGCAGCAGCAGCACCGGCGTGAGCATGGCCACCGCGCCGAACAGCAGCCACATGGGACCGGTGTCCAGCCGGCCCCGGGCCGATTCCGGGCACCAGCGGGCCAGGGCAGCGCCCGAATAGAGCGGCACCAGCATCTTGGTGAGGAACCAGGGGAACTGGGCCACCCCCAGGTAGGCGCCGGTGCGCCCTTCCGGGGCGATCTCGGCCGCGTACTGCAGGAACCGGGGCTGCCAGATGGCCTCGCCCACGGTCATCAGCCCGATGAAGCCGAACAGGGCCGGGGCACTGGGCCCCAGGACCAGCAGGAAGGTGGGGGCGGCCATGCAGGCCGTGCCCAGGATCATCAGGGTGTACACCCGGGCATGGACCGTGAACGCCGCCACCAGCGGGCACAGCAGGAAGATGAGCAGGGCGTTCAGGCTGCTGGCGGCCTCGAACCGGGCGCCCACCCAGGTGCCGGCGAAGGCCCGGCTCACGTACAGAGGCAGCACCAGCCAGTTGTAGGCGAACAGGGTCTGCACCGGCACCAGGCAGAAGATGAAGCAGGTGAATTTCGGGTCGGCCAGGGGGTGCTCCCGGCACCAGCGGGCCAGGGCCGGCCCCATGGCGCCGGTGCGGGGCCCGGCCGGGGCCCGGGACGGAGCGTCCGGCTGGGCGGCTTGCACGGCCCGGGCGCTGAGCAGGGTCATGCAGACCAGCAGACCAGCAGCTGTGGCCCCGGTGTAGCCCACGAAGGCGCCCTGGATCTGATAGCGCTGGCGGACCGGGGCCATGAAGGTGGGCAGCCAGGCGCCCAGGTTCATGACCGCATAGAGCATGGCAAAGCCCAGATGGGCGGTGGCGGGGGTGGTGAATTGGCGAACAGCTGAGTAGCCGGCCGGCACGTACATGCCGTAGCCCAGGACCACCAGCAGGATGCCGCCCGTGGCCACGGCGGTGAACGGCGCGAACAGGTGGCCGCCGGCCAGGTCCAGGCGCGGGGCCAAGGCCAGGATGCCGCGGCCCAGGAGCATGAGCGTCAGTGCGAGCAGGAACACCCGGCGCAGGCCCCAGCGGTCGGCGCTGCCGCCCAGGAACAGCATGCTGAGGGTGATGCCGGAGGTGAGCAGGCCTACCATCCAGCCGGCCTGCAGGTCGCCCAGCCCCCCGTACTGGTTGAAGTACATGGCCAGGTAGATGAGCATGCCGAAGTAGACGAAGCCCTCCAGGAGGGTGCTGAGCAGGACCGCCCACAGGGCGCGGGGCGCCCGCAGCAGCTGGAGCAGGTCCTTCAGGGGCTGGAGCAGGGCGGGGACGGCCGTTCGCCAAGCTGGCGACGGAGCGATAGCGGGAGCCGGGGTGGCTGCGGCCATGGGCGATCCTTCTGTAAAGGGTTTTTGGGAAAGGGCTATGAAAAAGACGCTGAATGGGTGCTGCGGAGATGGCCCCAGCCTAGCCGCCCTCAACGGCCGCGCCAAGGGGGAAGCCGCTGGATCCAACCGGAAAAGGCGGGACCGGGGTCCCAGGGCGAGTAGGATCTCCTGCATAGGGGGTGCGTCATGAAGCTGGTCACCTTCCGGCTGCCCGGTCCGGAACCCGCCCCGGAGCGGGAGCGCATCGGCCTGGTGCTGGCGGATGGGCGCATCCTCGACCTCTGGGCCGCGGATCCCCGCCTGGCGGTGGACATGCTGACCCTGATCCGGGAGCAGGACGCGCTCATGCCGCGGGTCCGGGCCCTGGCGGCCGCCCCGCCCCCGGCCGCCCTGCGCGCTCCCGGCGCGCTGACCCTGCTGGCCCCGGTGCCGCGCCCGGTGGCGCTCCGGGACGGCTACGCGTTCCGCGAGCACGTGGCCGCCGCCCGGCGCAACCGCGGCCTGGCCATGCTGCCCGAGTTCGATCGTTTCCCGGTGACCTACTTCGGCAACCACCAGACCGTGCTGGGCCCGGGGCCGGTGGAGGTGCTGCAGCACCACCTGCCGGGCCTGGACTACGAGCTGGAGGTGGCGGTGGTCATCGGCCGGCCGCTGCGCAGCTGCACCCTGGAAGCGGCCGACGCGGCCATCTTCGGCTTCCTGATCATGAACGACTGGAGCGCCCGGGGCCTGCAGATGGAGGAGATGCAGCTCTCGCTCGGGCCCTGCAAGGGCAAGGACTTCGCCACCGGGCTCGGCCCCTGGCTGGTGACCCCGGACGAGCTGCCGCTGCGCGCCACCCCCCGGGGGCGCGTGCTGCGGGCCCGCATGAGCTGCGCGGTGAATGGCCGGATCCTCAGCGACGGCAACGCCGACACCATGGCCTGGACCTTCGCCCAGATCCTGCAGCGGGCCGCCTACGGCTCGCAGGTGAGCCCCGGCGAGGTGCTGGGCAGCGGCACCGTGGGCACCGGCTGCCTGCTGGAACTGAACGGGGCCAAGACGGCCGAGCCAACGTGGCTCGCCCCCGGCGACCAGGTGGTGATGACGGTGGAGGGCCTGGGCCGGTTGGAGAACACGCTGGTGCTGGGGACCGGCATCCCGTTGCCGGCCACCCTGGTGGCCCTGGGGCCGCGGCGGCCCGATGCGGCGGACGGAGACTGAACCCCCGGAGCGCCGGGAGAAAGAGAGGCTGTTCATGGCCATGCGCACCTGGCTGACCGAGGGACTGGATCCGGTCCAGGCCTACGCCCTCCTGGCCGGCGGCGTGGGCCCCCGGCCCATCGCCCTGGCCAGCACCTGCGATCCGGAAGGCCGGCGCAACCTGGCCCCGTTCAGCTTCTTCAATGCCTTCGGTAGCCGGCCGCCCATGGTCGCCTTCGCCCCGTCCCGGGCCAGGGACGGCAGCCTCAAGCACACCAGCCGCAACACCGTGGCCACCGGCGAATGCGTGATCGCGGCGGTGAGCTGGGCCATGGCCCAGCAGATGAACGTGACCAGCGCCGAGTACCCGGACGGGGTGGACGAGTTCGCCAAGTCAGGGTTCACCCCGTTGCCTGCCGGCGTGGTGCGGCCGGCCCTGGTGGCGGAGTCGCCGTTCCAGATGGAGTGCCGGCTGGAGCGGGAGGTGGACCTGGGTTCGGGCCCGGGGTCGGGACTGCTGCTGATCTGCCGGGTGCTGGCCTTCCATGTGCGGGAGGACGTCTGGACGGAGGGCGGGCTGGACCCCGAGCGGCTGGACCTGGTGGGGCGCCACGGCGGCGCCTACTACGTGCGCTCTTCCGGCCCGGCCCTGTTCCGGCTGCCCCGGGCCGTGGGCCAGCCCATGGGCTACGACGCCCTGCCCCAGGCGCTGCGCCGGAGCGCCATCCTCACCGGCAACGATCTGGGCCAGCTGGCCTCGGCCGAGGCGCCGCCCGATCCGGCCGGGATCCAGCGGCGCCCCCAGGACCCCGGCGACGTCCCGGGGCTGGAACGGGCCGTGCAGCGGGCCCTGGCCGAAGGCGACCGGGACGAGGCCTGGCGGCTGGCGGCGCTGCGGGTGCGGCTGGAGGGGGCGTAGGAAATGCGTGCCCGTGGATGTGACTTATGGGGTTTTTTAGGACAAACCGGTCAACTCCCGGCTGAGTGCTCGTAGTCGTTCGCGTGCCGTGATGTCATAGGCCTGGGCGTTTGCCCTGGATGGGTGAAGGCCATCGAAGTAAAGGCCGGTCCTTCCTTCCATCTCGACCGAACTGGCCAGGTGCAGGATCGCGTCGGCTCCTGCTGCCACCGAGCTGACCGGAGAAATGCCGTCTGCCCGCACCATGGTCGTATCCATGTAGGTGGCTGGGTGTAGGCAGTTGGCTGTCACAGATGAACCTTGGAGTTCCTGCGCAAGGTCAAACGTGAACATGATCTGCGCCAATTTACTTTGACCATAGGCCCGCGCGCCGCTGTACTCGTGGGCCAGCATGACGTCGGCAAAGTTGAGGGGTCGCTGGCCCACGGAAGCGACATTGACGATTCGTGCCTGGCTGCTGACCTTCAAAAGTGGCAGCAGAAGGTGGGTCAACAGATAGCCGGACAGATAGTTGACGGCGAAGCGCAATTCATGGCCATCATGGCTGATCTGCCGCCCGGAACCAGACTTCCCAACGCCGATGCCGGCATTATTGATCAGGATATCGATCCGGTCATTCTGGCGCCGCACTGCTTCTGCCATCGCGCGGACCGCAGCCAGCGAGGAAAAATCGGCCAGGTGGAACGTCCCGGCCCCCCCTGCCTCCCTGATTTCGGCAAGAAGACGTTCGGCCCGAGCTTGATCACGACCATGAATCAGAACGGTGGTGCCTGTGGCTGCCATTCGCTCGGCCACCCGCCGCCCAACGCCATCGGTTGAGCCTGTAATGAGCACTGTCCTGTTGTTGGCTGCCATACCCAATCTCCCCACGACGTCCTGCTGTTGGAATGGTGCAGCCCGGCGTGGGGATTAAACAGTATTGGATCTATCCTGGTATCAGTCCTACTATGCTACTCTTATGAGCGATCAAACGATTACCAAAGCCGCCCTCAATCTGGAATTCGGGGCTTTTCTGCGCTCTCGCCGGGAAAGGCTCAGCCCTGAAAGCGTAGGTTTACCGAATGGTTTTCGACGACGGACACCGGGGCTTCG
>Ga0302276_10000617_pt1:0-2500 | contig 32725 bp, 24 predicted proteins | sample III_Bog_N2_3_FD_198768 | JGI IMG/M metagenome (GOLD analysis project Ga0302276, IMG submission 198768) | Peat permafrost microbial communities from Stordalen Mire near Abisko, Sweden - III_Bog_N2_3 | ecosystem: Environmental > Terrestrial > Soil > Wetlands > Peat | place: Sweden: Abisko...
CTGCCGATCATATCATCGAGCCTTAATGTTGACCCATCAAGGTTACCATTAGGCACCGGGCAGGCGCATCCGAGCCCTTGGCTTCATGTGCATGAGCGCACGGGGCCGCAATCGCGGCCCGATACCGACGATAGGTCAGCATCAAGGCTTGCCGAGACCACAGCCAAAAACGGAGCCGGTTCCGAGCGCGGGCCGTCGTTTCTGTTGGGTTGGCAGGTCATCGGCCCCAAAGGCGCATTTGCGGTGGTGGCCGGAGAGATCGACGCCAAAGAGATCCAGTCCTGGTTACCAAAGGAGATGATTGGGGAAGCGGCGCCTGTAGCATTGGTGACGCTTGGCGGGGAGAGGCTGTGGGACTCGTCGGCAGGCTTTGCCAATGCCGTCGAGTCGATTTTTCGCCGGATGCTGCCGTCGATTCGATGGGGAGAGCTTGCCCCCGCCGTCGAACGAGAGCGACTCGATTCGAACGGGCCGGACTGGCTATGGGTCTTTCAGCGGATCGGTCCCTATCCGGTGATGCTGGTGACCGCTGCCTCCGGCGACCAAGCCTGGGCGGTTTGGCAGGGGTTGGCGTGGGGCGGGGGAAGCTTGGCGCTGATCCTCTCAGGGCTGGTCATCGGTTTGGCCTTTATCCATCTTCGTGCTGTAGGCCGTGCGCAGCGGGAGTTGGAATGGTTGGTGCGCGAGCGGACGTTAAGAGAAGGGCGAGCCGCCGAGCGCCTGTTGGCTGCCGAGCGCCTGACCCATCTTGGTCATTGGGAGCATGATCTGCTCGGTTCGTCCGACTACTGGTCGCCCGAAACCTATCAAATTTTAGGAGTCGTGCCAGGACGGGAGATCCCTCATGTCATACCGGCGAGCCCTGATACTGACACATCGCCGGTATCGGGCCGCGACGGCGGCCCGGCGTCTGAGGGCTTGGAGCTATCAGCATCAAGGCTCGAGGGTATCAAGCGGCTGCAATCGGTTACGCATCCCGACGATCGCGATCTCGAGCCTTCGGCGCGAGTCTTGGCCCTGGCCGGAGTCAAGCCGTATGACGTTCGAATCCGCATTCTTCATCCCGATGGCGCAATCCGCCATGTTCAGCTTCAGGCCGAGGTGCTGCGTGACGATGGCGGCGAGCCGGTCAAGCTGACCGGGACCGTTCTCGATGTCACCGATCGGGTCATGTTCGAAGCCTGTCTGCGGGAAAGCGAAGAGCGTTACCGCAAAACATTTGAGGCGGCTCAAGATGCTCTGTTCCTCGTGGATCGGGACTCGGGTGTGTTGATCGATGCCAACGGTGCAGCTACTTCTCTTTACGGCTATTCACGCGCCGAATTGACGGGCATGGCATGGAAGCAGGTGATCGGCGCCGAGTCGGATGGGGTTGGCACAGCAGGGCCGATTCGTCACTTCCGCCGCGATGGAAGCGAGGTCTTTGTGGATCTGTCCGTTGCCGAAGCCGAATTGTCGGGGCGGGCGGTGGCCATCATTGCTGTTCGCGACGTGACGGCGCGTGTCGAGTCAGAAGCGCGGCTGGTTCGGACCACGGAATTGCTGACCGATGCCGAGCGAGTCGCTCATCTTGGATACTGGGATTGGGATCGAATCGCTCGCACCCATCATTGGTCGGAAGAGCACTGGCGTATTCTGGGCCTGGATCCAGCCTTGGTTCAAGCCGGCTATCGCAGCTTTATCGCGCTGGTGCATCCCGAGGACCGTGATCGGGTCAGCGCATTTCCCTTGGGGCTCGGTCATGGCGCCATGGGCACCATGGAGTTCCGAATCATTCGTCCCGATGGGGTCATGCGTCAGTTGAGCACCACCGTTCGAGTCGAACGAAACGCCGTCGGTGCCATTACTCGTCTGTTTGCCATTCAAATGGACGTGACCGAGCGCAAGCGGGTGGAAATCGCATTGGCCGAAAGCCACGCGATGCTGGTGTCGGTGATCAATGCCACCCAGGAAGACTCGGTGATGTTGGTTGCCGCCGACGGGACCATTCAGGTTGCCAATGAGCGGGCGGCTCGAAGTTTCGGACGCACCGCCGCCGATATTCGTGGTCGGGAGCTGTGCGCCCTGATTTCCACCGAGTCGCACGCGCTATGGCAAAGCCGCTTGAATCAGGTGGCTACCACCAATCAGCCCCTATGTTTTGAGCACAGCCGAGGCGGTATTGTTTTCGACGCCCATTTGTCTCCGGCATCGAGTCACGCGGGGCGGCTGGTCGGGGTTGCCGTGTTCGAACGCGACGTGACCGCTCGCAAAAAGGTCGAGATCAGCTTGCGGTTGCTGACCCGAGCCATCGAACAAAGCCCATTATCGGTTGTTATCACCGATCGGCAGGGGCGAATCGTCTATGTAAATCCCCATTTCGTCGCCGCCACTGGCTATTCCGCCGAGTCGGTGTTCGGCAAAGACCCGAGCCTGTTCAAGTCAGGCTACACCACCCCAGGCGAATATCGGCGCCTATGGGATACGATTACCTCTGGCCAAGTTTGGCAAGGTGAGTTCC
>Ga0302276_10000617_pt1:10000-27500 | contig 32725 bp, 24 predicted proteins | sample III_Bog_N2_3_FD_198768 | JGI IMG/M metagenome (GOLD analysis project Ga0302276, IMG submission 198768) | Peat permafrost microbial communities from Stordalen Mire near Abisko, Sweden - III_Bog_N2_3 | ecosystem: Environmental > Terrestrial > Soil > Wetlands > Peat | place: Sweden...
GACACCGCGTCCGGGTCGAACAGCTTGAGGACGTGCTGTTCGATGAGCAGCCGGTACATGCCGACGACCTCCTCCGCGTCCAACGGCGGCAACGGCGCCGCCGCGTCGTCCAACGCCGCCATCTCCTCTGTCAGCCTGGCCTTGTCCGCCTCCAGGGCCGCCAGCTTGGCGAGCAGGGTGGGGGAGTGCCCGGCTTCCAAGATGGCCGACGCCAGCCGTTCGAGTTGTCCATTGAGGCGGCGCATCTTCGCCGTCAGTGCCACCCGCTCCGTGTCCGCCCGCCCGGCCGCGTCCCGCTGAGACTCCCGCATCCGCTGCAACAGACTCTCGACCGTCTCCGGGGCCATGAGCTGACGCCGCAGGGCCTCGGCGACGCGGCCCTCGATATCCGCGCGCGCCACCTTGTGGCCGTTGGCGCAGTCGCCCCGTGACCGATGGCGGGAGCAGCCGTAGTTGTGCCGGTCAACCAAAATATAGTTCGCCCCGCAGCAGCCGCAGACCAGCAGGCCGGACAGCAGGAACTTAGACCGGTGCGCGGCGTTAAGGGCGTTGCCGTCGCCGTCCCGCGCCATCTCCGTCCGGACCTCGCCTTGGCGGGTCTTGACCCGCTGCCACAGGGCCTCATCGACGATGCGCAGATGCTCCGCTTCGACCGTCTCCCATTCCTCGGGTGGCCGGGGGCGGGCGACGCGCTTGCCGGTCGTCGGGTCCTTGACGAAGCTGCACTTGTCCCAGACGATTTTGCCTGCGTACAGGGCGTTGTTGAGCAGGCCGGTGCCGCGCACGACGTGTCCGCGGATCATCGTGTCCGCCCACGCCCGGCCGCCCGGCCCGCGAACGCCTTCGGCGTTGAGCCGGGCCGCGATGCCACGCGGGGATTCGCCGTCGGCGTACAGGGCATAGATGCGCCGGACGACGGTCGCCTCGTCTGGGTCAATCGTCCGTTCGCCGGGCTTGCCCGCCACGGCCTTGTATCCGTAGGCGATGCCCGCCGGGACGGCCCCGGCCAGCACCCGGCCGCGCAGACCGCGCCGCGTCTTGTGGCGCAGGTCCTCCAGGTACGACTGCGCCACCGCGCCCAGCACCCCGGCCAGAAGTGGGGTGATTTCGCCCCGGTCGGCCGTGTGCAGCTTGATGCGCAGGAAGTCGAGCCGGTCATGCAGCCCGGCGACGTCCGCCACGCGCCGCGACAGCCGGTCCAGAGCCTCCGACACCACCACGTCGAACCCGCGCCGTTCGGCGTCGGCCTGTAGCCTGGCGTAGTCCGGCCGGTTCGCCGAGGCCCCGGACTGCGCCGCGTCCGCGTAGGTGGCGACGACCTGCCAGCCCATGCGCTCGCAGTACCGGCGGCAGGTTTCGATCTGGTCTTCGATGCTCTCCGGACGCTGTTCGTCGGTCGAGTACCGGGCATAGATGGCGGCGCGCAGTGGCAGGGCAGGGGAACGGGGCGGCATGCGGAGAACCTCGTCGGCAGGGGACTTGTCAACAGCGTAGCAGACCCGGGCGGCCCGCGGAGCCCGCCTTGTGAAACGGACAGCGGAGCTTCGGTCTGACTCGGGGAAGCTACCCAAAAGAGGTGAAAAAATCAAGAAAAATGCATTAAAAACAATGATGTAGGATTTTGCGTGGTTATCCTTGGCGGGAATCCTTGCCCGCCCAAGGATTGTCCGCAGGCCCCCGATCCGGTGAATCGGATGCCCCTTGACGCTCGCGGAATTTGGATCGGAAAATGAAAACCGAGCCATCGACGGGCGCCAACCCTCCGGCTCGGTTTCATCACTTGAGGTTTCCAGATTATGCGCTCCCGACGCACCGATCAAGGGCCGACCTCACCTCATGGGAGGTGAGCCATGGTCTCCGAAAACACCGAGAAGGAAATCGCCCGCCGGATTGCCGCGGCTCGGCCGGTGATGCTGACCGACATGCGCGCCGTGCTGCGGGCGCGCGGCGGCCGGGCCAGCGTCGAACAGCTTGATGTGCTGGCCCGCGTCTTGGCCGCCGACCATCTCCACCGGCGGCAGGCCGTCACCGCCTTGGCCGGTGCCGTCGTCGGCTGGCTGGCGGAGTGCTGCGTCTCCGCCGACACATCCGCCCCGTGGTGGGCCGACCGGTGGCCCGCCCTGCTGGCCGCCGCCGAGGCGGCCGGGCAGGACGGCGCCGAGCCGCTGCCGTCGCCGACCATCGAGCAGTGCCGGACGAGGCTCGACATCACCGGGGAGGAGGTGGTGGAGTTGCGCCTGCGCAAGCTCATCCCCGAGGCGTTGGAGAAGCGGCGCGCCCGCGCCGCCGAGGGTGCCCAGACCGGCAAGCCGGGCAGGCCCAAGGGCGAACAGCCGTGGGTCGCCTTGGGTATCCCAAAGCCGACCTATTTCCGCCGCCTGGCACGGCAGAAGGCCGAGAAGGAGCAGGCGCTCGCGGCGGGGATTGCGACCGTCTCGCAGAATGAGACAAAATCCGTCTCTACGGCCCAAACCGGAACCGAGGCTCCGCCTCCGTCCGTTCCTCCTATATCTACTTTATTTAGTAGAGACGAATTTCGTCTCACTCCCGGCCCCCTCCCCGAAGACAGGGTGATGTGGGACGAGCAGGCCGTGCTGCACCGGATTCACGACACGGCGGAATCCCGCCGACTGGCTCATCTGGCGCGGCAGTCCGGCTTGTCCAGGGCCGCCCCCGCCGACATTGACCCGGACGACCCGGAAACGTGGTACGTCGTCGCCGAGGGCGCGTTGACCGGCGAGCTGGCGGAGACGTGGGCCGAGGCGCTGGAGGCCGCCGCCCGCGGCCAAAACCGCCGCAGCGGCATGGACTGGGCCAGTCAGGAAGCCTACGCGGAATTCTACCGCTACTGGTGGCAACAAGTGATCGTGGAGGGAAAACGTCCGCGCAATGTGCCAAAAGCGGCATGGGCCACCGTGCCGGAGGCGGTGCGCGCCGACCCCGGGTTTGCGGAACAGGCGTATCGCTACGGCTTCGACATGCGGGTGGACACGGCGGAAAAGACCAAGCGGGTTCACGACGCGCTGGCCGAGTACACGGCTCGGCGGCAGCGGCGTGAGGCTTACGACCGCGGCGAAATCCCGCCGACCGGCATCCCGGACACGGTGTGGAACTCCGTCCCGGAGGACTGGCGGGAAGAGGTGTTGCGCCTGATGGGACTGTACCACATCTGGGGACTCACGCCGGTCGACGGACTGAAGCGCGCCATCGGCCAGATCCTCCGCGAGGAGGCGTATCTGGACGCGAAGGAGGAACACGCCGAGGCCGTCTTTGCTGCGGTGCTGGCGGCCGATCCGTCCGCCGACCCCGACCTTACCGCGCAATCCGTCTGGCACCACGCCACACGCTACGACCGTCCTACGGTCGAGGAGGCCACGCGACTCGTCCTTGCCGACCTGGCTTCGCCGGACTGGCAGCCATGGCGCGGGCGCGACGACCTCGTTGCCCGCATCGCCGCCCTCATCCCGGCCATGAAGCCGCCGGTGCCCGAGGCCCTGCGCGACATCGCCGCGCAGGGTGCCGCCGACCTCTGGATCGCAGCACGGAATGACCAAGGCCGGGGCGGTGGCCGGTTCCGCTTCGCTGACTACGAGGCCGCTGTGGTCGCGGCTCAGGAGCAGGTCGACTGGTGCCGCCGCCGAAAGGAGCCGATCTGCATCATGGGCCGCACCTACACCCTGGGGCCTACCCATCCGACCGCATCCGCCGATGCCAAAGCAGCCGCCAGGGCCGCCGTGGCCGCTCCGGTCGCCGCCCTGCCGGTCGACGACAAGGAACGGCGGCAAATCGCCGCCGTGGCCGTCCAATTTCTGCTCGAAGACCCGGAACTCACGCCCATCGACGCCGTGGAGGATGCCGTGGTTTACCGCCGGGCGATGCAGTCGCGGCGGCGGTAGGACGAGCGCCACGGCACCGCCCCCAACGCGGCTTCGCCGCGCCGGTGCCCACTGCGCGGGTGTGGCAGGGGCTTGCGCCCGTGCGTTCCCCATGGTGCCGTCGCCTCCCCGCCGTCGAATAGTCAGGCATACCGGCTGTCTGACCATGGCAGTCAGTCAACCGGCCTGACTGACTATGAACTTGCCACCTCCCCCAAGCCCGTGTAGTCAGACGTACCGGCTGTCTGACTACAGTAGTCAGTCAACCGGCCTGACTGACTACGGGGGCGGTAATGCAAATCAGGGAACGCGGGCGGCAGGTGGTATTGCTGCGGGCTTGGTACGACCCAGAAAGCAAGCGGACGCGCCAAGTCACTGTCGCCGCCATGGATCGCGCCGCGCCGTCCATGGCGCAGTTGCACCGTGCCGACCTGACCGACGACGAGCGGGCGCAGGTGGCAGCCTGGCTCGCCGAGCGGCAGGCCGCTGCGTTGGGCGACCGCAGGCGACGCGCGCTCGCTGACCTGCCGCGTGTCCTGTGCGACGCGGCCGAGGAAATCGAGGGCACACACAATATCCGTCTCCCGGAGCCGCAGCGCGTCGCTATCCGCGCGGGCCTGGAGGCATTGCGGCGCGTCAGCAGCACGTACAGCCTGGGGCTGTTCGAGCGGCCGAAAAAAGGATAACCCCTCGCCGGGGGGCATCTCCGATGGATTGCGAGCAATCCACCGGAGAGCCGGAAGGGTGTCTGAGGGTGCGGCGTCAAGGGGCTTCCGCCCAGCTTCCGCGCCCTGCGGGCTTGTGCAGCCGGGTCCCCGCGAAGCCCCCTGACGACCCCAAGGCCGGTGGGGAAAGCCGCTCCCGATGGTCGCTACCTGACGACCGTCAGCACGGGCTTGTGAGCCGGGATGACGACGACGTGGAGTTCCGTCCCGACGAGCTCCGCGCCGACCTCAGACAGCCCCGGCCAGCGGGTCTCCACGGCCTCCTCGACGGCTTCCAGGGAAGCCCCGCCATCGACCAGACCGGCAGCGTAGTCCGCCATGGATTGTAGGACCTCATCGGGGACATCGACCCCGCCGGGCGCGGACCAGGAGACTGCGGCGACGTCGGTAATCAGCATGTTCATTTCAGCACCTATGGTTGCGTTGACCGTCAGCACCATGGCGCTGGCCGATGGGGCCGTCAAGCCTGATTTTCACCGTTATTTCCGATACTTAGACCAAGGAAAAGCCACCGTTTTCCTTCGGTAGGCGCAACCTGAAGGAGATACATGAATGTTGACAAGCAAAGCGCCCGTCGTCCTCCGCGGGGCTATGCAGCCGTGAATAGGGCCAATACGCCAGCGTATCGCCGGGGCGGCGCGGCGGGTTTGACATTACGGTAATACCGTCATACGATAATACCGTAATAGCCAAGGAGGCACAGCATGGCCCGCCGCACCACCCTGACCGTCGCCGACATCGCCCAAGCCGCCGCCAAGCTCCAGGCGGACGGGAAGAACCCGACCGTCGCGGCTGTCACCGCGATCACCGGCGGCTCGTTCACGACGGTCGGACGCCTGTTGAAAGAGTGGCGCGGCGAGGCCCCGGCCCAGCTTGCCGCCCGCGCCGTGCCGCCCGCCGGTCAGGACGGCAGCCTCCCGGCCCCGGTTGCCGCCGCCCTGGCTCACCTCGGGCAGGCCGTCGCCGCCGCCATCGGCGAAGCCCGCGCGGCCAATATCGTAACGTATGCCGATAATACCGTATCGCGCGACGGAACACGCGACATCTCGACCGCAATTTTTGCACTGATAGGCGAGTTGTACGGTCGTGGCGAGACGGAAATCGCCGGAAAATTACAGGCGCAGGTATCACGACTCGACGCCGTGGCCGACCGTGACGATAATACCGTAACGCGGCAGGAGCACGAGGACATGGTGCGCCAGCGGAACACGGCCATGACGGCTCTGATGCACGCGGCGCACTACATCCTCGACCCGGCCGTCCGGGCCGAGTGGGCCGAGCTCGGCGGGGAGGTGGTGACGACGGCGATCCTCTTGCACGACCAGGCAGAGCGGGAAGTGCAGTCCGACTCGCCGCCACCCGTCGCCGGAAGGGTCGACCGTAGCGATAATGCGGCAATTGATAATACCGTAACGAGCGACACCGTGACAGAGGAACGCGCCGTCGCCGTTCTGACCGGCGATGAAAGAGAGGCGGACATCGAGAGCAAAATCCGCGCAAAACTGCGAGAATTGAAGGGCGACACTAAGCGTTGGCCCGCTGAAAAGCGAATTGTTGACGCGCTCGAAGACAATCTGCCGATGTGGCGCATCGACAAGATCTCGCTGGCTCATTACGTCAAGCACGTCGTCCGCAAGGCCATCGCCGCCGAAAAAGCCGCCGAAACCCGGGCCCGGAATGCAGCCGCCAAGGCCGCCGCCAAAGCTCAGTCATAACTTCGTCTCTCCGCCTGCTTGGTCTGGACGTGCTGCACATAGCCGTCCAGGCCGATTCCCTCCGCCCACTCGCCCTTTTTGCCGCCGCGGCTTACGATATTATCGTATGCGCCCTCCGCCGCGGCTTGCTGGCCAGCGTCGAGTCCGCCGAAGCCCCCAGATTGGTTGACCCAGGAGTCCGGCCCGGCCTCGCGGCCACCGCTGCCGGTGGAGCCGGTCGACGCGCTCCCGCCGCCGCCGCTGTGCCCTCCGTCCGTGCTGGCCGTCATGGCCCCGGCCACTGCCGCCGCTCCGTCCGCAGAGCCGCCACCAGCAGGCTTGACGCCTGGCGCGCCGCCCCCGCCGGGCTTGGGCGGCTTGGGGCCGCCGCCGCCGTTGCCGCCACCACCCGATCCACCGCCACCACCACCACCGGCCCGGCCCGCGCCGCCGGTCGACGCGATCACGCCCCGCGACCCAGCCGCATGGGCGTCCGCGTCCAAGCCGTCGCCCGGCAGGCCGAGCAAGCGGGGCAGCTTGTCCGGGATGGACAGGATGCCGGAATACAATCTGAGCAGCAGGTGGTAGGAAAGCACGGACAGCACCAGGACGCCCGACAGGGTGCCCAGCACTCCACTGTAATGGCCTCCCTGCGCCCCGACCCACGCGGCTGAAAAGCCGGTGGCGAGCAGCGGATAGACTAGCGGAATCAGGGTGCGGACGCCCGCGTAGGCGCACAACGCGATGGGTGGCCGCAAGGCCCAGTTGAACGCGATGATGAGGCCGACCTTCTGTTGCTCGATCAGGTCTTGCCCCTCCATCCGCATCCACGTCAAGGCCCAGACGGGGACGAGGATGGCGAGTTCGAGCGTCGCCAGCGACCAGCCGACCGCCAAAGTGAGTCCAAGCATGAAGGGGGTGAACGGCAACCAGAATTGCAGCAGCCAGCCCCCGCCGAACGTGGCGTAAATCAAGGGGCGGACATAGGACATCGCTTGCTTGTACGTGTCGCACGCGCCGGTTAGCTGCCCGGCCTCGTTGCACGCGACCCACGACAGCCCCAACGATGCCAGCGACGTAGCTTCGCCCGCCGCCGACAGCTTGGCCCCCAGCCCCTGCAAGTCGCCGACCGGATCGGACGCGGACGCCGCCGACCAGTCTACGACGGCCGCCGACAGCCGGTGGTCGAGCGGCAGCAGGAGCCGGTTGATATACCCGTCGTCATTGTCCGCAGCCGACGCCAGGTCTTCCGCTGTCAACGTGCCCGCACCGCGCTCCGTCGTCAACTCGTCCGTCAACTTGGACAGGGCTGTGTTGTACGCCCTCACCGTGTCCTGAGACAGTCCGCCGGTGACTTGCCATATCGACCCCTGGCCTTTCGGTGCCGACCACGCCGGGGCCTGGCTCGCGATCTGAGCGGTTTGCGCCGACGCCTGCGCCAGGGCGCGGTCGAACGCGAACGCCTGCATCCAGCCGCCGCTTGCCGCCGCCGTCGTCAGCTTGGAGCGGGCGGCGGAATTTTGGTTCGCCGCCAGTGTCGCCGCCGCTGCCGTCATGGTCTGGTCATAGCTCTGACCGGCCGTCGTCAACGTCGGCAAGATGGACGACGGAAACGCCTGGCTGCCGTTACTAGCGGTCTGCCAGTCCGCGACCTGTTGCGCCACGCCGCTCCCCTGGACCGCTTGGACGACGGCCGTCACCGCAGCAATCCGGGCCGTGGAAAACGCGGCGACGGGCGCGGGCGCGCCCGACGACGGGACCGGCAGCGACAGGCCGCCGCACGCAGGCCCCCACGACCAGACTTGAGCGCCAGATCCGTCCCCGGCTGCCGATGCGACGAACGTCCCGCCCGCCGCCGGGGCGGACGCGGCCGACGTTACGCCGGATTGCGTCGCCGTGTCCGAGACGACGGCCGCGCAGATGCCCGCCCGCAATGCTTCCTCGGCGACCTGTGCCCCGCCGACAGACGGCGGTATCCCTGGCGCGTTCGCCGCCGCCGGTGTCCCACCCAGCATCGACGACAGGTAGCCGCTCCACATGTCGTTGCTGACTTTGTTGACCTGCGTCGCCGTCACGTACAGCAGGGCATGGCCGCCGGTGTAACCATTGCTGAGCGGCGCGACCATCGCCAGACCGACGACCCACCGGATTGGCGCCCATATCTGATGGACGCGCGCCCCCATCACCTTGCCCTCGTGCGCAGTTGCGACTACCGAGTTGATTACGTTCCACGTCAGCAATGCGGTTGCCGTCCACCCCATCGTGCTCGCCAGAATCCCGAGTATCGTCCCCAGGCCGGTCGATGCGAAACCCGAGCCGGACAGGGGCAGGATGCCGTTGACGATGGTAGACGCGTAATCCGTCGCCGCCTGCCCGGAGGCCGTCGCCTGCGCCCACGCCGACCCCGGCAAGGCCGCCAGGCTGGCGATGGCGACCACGATCCACGACGCCATGGCGTGCCCGTCGCCGCCCGACGACGGGGGCACCCACTCACCGGGCGACCGCAGCCACTCGCCGATCCGCGCCAGCCGCCGCGTCCTGACCTGAAAATGGTAAAAGGCCGCCTGTCCGGCCAGCGCCAGCAGCGCGACCACGACATACAGACTCGACGGCAACCGGGTGAGCGCGCACAGCATGACCCACGCCGCCGACGCCAGGACGAAAAAGGCCCACCGCCGCCACAGGGCGCGCAGCAGCGGCCCCGCGTCGCCGACGCCATGCCGGTCAGCGGCCAAGGCGAACCGCTCACCCGCGTCGCCGACGCCATCAAGCCAACCGTCCGCGCGGGGCAGGCGCGCCATGTCCGCGACGGCGCGCCACCCGTAGGCCGCGACCACCGCCGCAGGCCGGAACGACGCCTTGACGACGGCCGCCGCCGCGTCTGCCGCCACGCCGAGGGCGATGGCGTGCCCGGCCGTCCGCAACGTCTTATTCATCGCGCCGGAACTCCCCACCGGCCGGGGCGAATAGGGCCATGGTGACCACCACGACACCACAGGCGACCGTGATGGCCTCAGCGAACGGGTATCCGGCAACGCCGGGCACGCGCAGCATGGTCGAGCAGACGACCCACGCGACCGCCGCGCCGATGCCCCCCATGAACAGCCTGGCTATTATCACCGGCACGATTTTCCGCAGCATTCTCAGCCCCCGTAAATACCGGCCGCGGCGACCACGACCCATGCCATACCGACGCACGACGCCACGTCGTACCCGGCCCTGATACCCGCGACGGCCGCCGCGATGGCCGCCACCGCCACGGTGGCGACTGCGACCGCCTGCCGTCGTCTCCGCGTCACGGCGCAGCCTCGCCGCCGTCCGGCGACGGCTCGACCTCAGGCGCGGGATCCTCCTCCGCCTCCGGTTCGGGCGGGCGGCGGGCGAGCAGATGCTCACGGAGCAGTGCGCGCCTGGTGTCCTCGTCCGCGTCCATCACCGGCGGCAGCCGGGGCAGCGGCTCCCGCGCCCGCTCATCGGTGATGTAGTAGCCGGACTCGGAGCCTGGCGCCGCTTCATGCCCGGATGGCGCGTCCAGGTCGCCGCGCACGGCCGCATCGGCGACGACACGCTGATCGTGTGCCGTCGTGCAGACCCGCACCAGGGCGGCCGTCAGGCCGAGCGCGGCCATGCCCTCCGGACTCGCGGCGAGCTCGCTCACGTCCGCGACGGTCTCGCCGCGCGTCCGGCCGCGCTGATACGCCAGCAGCAAGGCCGCGCGCCAGTCGTCATGTCTCCTACCCATTTTCCACCTCCGCCGTGACGGGCTCGCGGTGGCCGCAATGCGGACAAACGAGCGTTTGCGCCACGGACACGACGATACCGGCGCGGTACGTCTCGCGCTGGACGACGAGCCGGTCACCGCCGCAGATCGGGCAGGCATCGGACGCGAAATCGCCGTCGTCCATGTCACGCCTCCCCGTTGGGCCACTCGCCGTGGCGGCAATCCGGATATCGGTCGCACCCCAGGAGGCGCGCCCTGCGGCCGTCCGGGGTGGTGACATCGCGGGTGAGCAACGCCCCCTTGCCGCAGGCCGGGCACGTCTGTCCGTGACCGGGCAGCGGCTCAATCGTCGCCGGGGGCCAGCGTCGATAGCCGCACGCCGGACAGTGCAGGTACTCCCTGCCGCCCTCGCGGTGACCGGCCGGAACGGTCGCCGAGGCCAGCGGCCCGGCGCCGCAGGCAGGACACGAGATCAGCGCGCCCATGTCACACCTCCCCGCTGGATCCGGTCGCCGCCGTGCCGGTGGGCAACACGTCCGCCTGTTCGTCCGGGGCGAAGGGCGTGTCAGCCAGGGCCGCCCTGTCGGTCGGGCGCGTGACATGCGGCAGCACCAACCGCCGCAGGGCGTCGAGGTGCTGGGGGTGGTGTTCGACCGCGAGCAGCAAGGCCGCGCCGAGGCAGATTTTCCGCTGCGCCGACAACTTGCGGTCTGTCACGACGAGTTCGCGGCGGAGCCTGGCTTCGACGGCACGCGCCTTGCGCACACGCTGTTGAGCCGCCTCAAGACGCTGCTGCAACATAGTATTGTCAACATAATCATCGGACATGTCACGCCTCGCTGAAGTAGACATATCCAATGTGTGCCGACTGCGACGCAAAAAACAAGGGTGTCTCTTGACAAAGCCCGAAGGCACGGCAAGATTGATTGCAGGCACTAGATTTTGAGACGGCTTGGCAGTCTCGCATATAAGTCGGTTCCCGACTTTGCTCGTTTCAGCAGTGTCATCAATTACAGCACGGCGTTGTCAACATTACTTGCAGACAGGAGACCAGACATGCAGTGGACGGAATATCAGAACGCGGCCTCGCACACGGGCATCCACATCGGCCTCGGTGTCGGCCCCTACGCCGCCGAGGTGGTCGAACAGCGTGACGACTGGACGTGGAGCCTCCGCGAGATCGGCGCCGCCGGTGCGGGCATCGTCGCCGAGGGGCGCGCCGTCACCAGCGGTGCCGCCCGTGTCGCCGCCGAAGGTATGGCCGTCGCCCTGCACGGGCGCGCTGCCATGGTCGAACGCGCCCGCAGCGTGGAGGTGTGACATGGCCGCCGTCCGCGTCCAGCACGTCAAGTTGGACGTGGTGCAGCGCAGCCGCGGCAACAACGCGGTCAAAATCGCGGCGTACTCCGCCGCCGCTCGATACCAAGACGGCGATCAAGTTTTCGACTTCCGCCGCAAGGCGTCCGAGCACGCCGGGCACGCCATGTTGCTGCCGGTCGACGCGCCGGAATGGGCGGCAGACCCCGAGCAGTTATGGAGCCAGGCGGAGGCGGCGGAGCGGCGCCGGGACGCCCAGACCGCGAGGATTTGCGAAATCGAAATCCCGCGCGCCGTGCCCGCCGACAAGCGGCTCGACCTGCTGCGCTATGTCGCCGAACCATTCCGCGCCGAGGGCATGGTGGTCCAGGCGGACGTTCACAACCCTCTCGCCAGCGACGGACTCGAGCAGCCGCACGGCCATCTCGTCATGACCATGCGCCGGTTCGACGGCGACGGATTCGCCGACAAGAAGGCCCTGGAGTGGAACAGGATGTTCATGGCGGACAGGGGCCGCGACATCCACCGGCTGATCAGCGACCGCACCAACGAATGGATGCGTCAGCATGGCATTGACTACGAGGTGACGCACCTCAGCCATGCCGCGCAGGGCCTCGACGAGCGGCCCGAGCGCGACGTGTCCCGCAAGGCTTGGGACACATGGAAGGCCGACCCCGACCACCCCGCCGCCGAGACGGTGCGCGCCACGTTGGATGAGCGGCAGACCCGCCGCCAACTCCGCCGCGCCCGCCACGTCGCCGCCCAAGCCAACGCCGAGGGCCGTGCACTCGCCGCCGAGTGGGACCGGCGGCAGCCTGGACTCCGAGGCCCGCGTCGCCGCCGTCCCGGCCAGCCGGTGGCATGGCTGGACGACTGGACGCCCCCGCCGGACGCGCCTCACGTCCGCGCCGTCGAACCCAGCCCGCGCGAGACCCTGTTGCGCCTCGACGGCGGCAACGCGATCGTCGACCGTGGCGACAGGCTCGTGCTCAAAGGCCGCGTCAGCGACCAGTCGCTTGCCGCGTTGGCCGACCAGGCGGCGCGCCACGGCTGGCAACAGGTGGAGGTGACGGGCGACCCGGCCTTCCGGGACCGGCTGGCCGCCGCCCTGAAGGTCAGGGGCATCGACGCCACGAACTGCCCGCCGTCCCGCGCCGCGCTCAGGGCGGCGGAGCGGCAGCTCGCCGCCGACCGGCCCGCACCCCCGCCGCCGGTCCCACGGGCCGCGCCCGCCCAGCCGGTGGCACCCGCTCCCCGCCCCCGGGCGGCACAGCAGGATCTGGCGCCGTCGCCGGGCTACGCACCGGCCCCGGCCGCTTACCGGCCACCGTGGGCGACCGGGCCGAAGCTAGGCGACGGCAGAAACGGCAGAAAATAAGGGGTATCAAAGGCCATCCCGACCCGCTGGCGGGGCTGTAGACCCCCTTCAGGCGCGACAGATTATTGCGCGGGCGTCGATTTCGGGCCATGGACGACCACGACGCGCGCCCGGCCGTCCGGCCCGAGCTCGACGCGGACGTACTCCGCGGCGCACAGGTGCGGACGGCATGCCGTCGTGTAGCGCACCCCGCCGTCGCCCTGCATGACCGGCGTCTGGACCCAGGTGCGCGTCGCCTCTTCGACCGTCGCCTTGTCGGCGGGTGCCAGGGCAGCGATGGCCGCGCGGACGGCGGGCATGGACATCACGTCCGTCCACGTCGCCGGTGGCGTGGCTGGGCGGTCAGCCGCGCACAAAGAGGCCGGTACGGTCAATAACAAGGTTGACAGAGCGACCTTCTTCCTCAGACGAGACATCGAAGCCAACTTCAGATGCGTCATTTATTCGGCGCATCCGGATCGTCAATCGCAGCCAACCTATCAAGGATATCGGAGGCGCGGATAAAGGCGTCGCTAGCCTTCTGAAAATCCCCAGCCACCCCAGCTTCCACAAACCAACCGAAGACGCCAGACTCTCTGGCTGTGGTATCTGCCACCAAGACGCCTTCTGTTCCGGCTATGGCTCGCTGGATTTGGTCAATTACAGCATCTCGCGTCAGGACCTGCACCTTAACGCTTCTTACCTCACCAGATGGAGTCGCAATTCCGAGTTCATTCAATTTACCCCGTGCGGCGTGAAAATCAGCGTGAAGCACCTTATTGCGAAGCTGGCGACACAAACGGAGCGTTTCCTTGTCTTCAGCGGAAAGAACGCCGGAAAAATGCTCCGCCAATCCATCTTCAATATTCTGTAAGTTCTGTTCGAGAGCTTGCTCTCGGAGACCCGGAACTTTTCCTGCGACCAACCGTAACTTCAACTCTGCTACCGCACCCTCGGCGGCAGCAGACTTGAAAGCACTTAGGTACAGTTGCATTGTAGGCGACTGCATATTTCCTCCAACATCGAGTCTATCTCACGCTGCCTCACCAATGGCCCTTGAGGCACTCCGTCTCTTCTTGCCCTCGCCGGGGTGGTCAGCGTGGTCGCCGATCATGGGCAGGTACTTGGCCGGGAGTTTCGCCAGAGGCGTGGGCGGCGGCATGGGAAGGCGGACGGGCGGGAGCAGGTTCGGCTCGCCCTTGGCCGGGCAGCTCAATAGTTGGTGACGAATGGCGCGCGCCATCACCTCGGCCAGGAGAGACGGCACCGCGTTGCCCAACATCCGTTGAATCTCGGTTCGGCCGCAGTCGAACGACACCCCATCAGGGAAGGTCTGAATGCGGCACATCTCCTGGGGCGTGAGCTTCCGGTTGTTCCAGTGGAAGGGGCCGATGGCCGACCCTGGCTGCGCCTGCACCGTCCACGAAGGCAGCCCCTTCGAGAGCTTGAGAAGGAAGCTCCAGTACCGCGTGCGCCAGCCGAACAGGCGCGCGCCGCCGCCGCGGTTGGTGTGCCAGAGGTAGTTCTGGCCTTCTGGGATGGTGGGGAGGAGGTCGCCCCATTTGCCGCCGACGATCAGTCCCGAAAGGTCGTCCGGCTCGGGGAGGTCGCCGATCGCATCCCATGCCGTGCGGTAAGCCTCGCGGCGGCGGCTGAGCGGATTATCCTCGCCTTCGACTGCGCCATGCGTCGGCTCGGGAAATCGGAACGGGCGGCCGTCACGCGAGCCGACCAGGAAGACGCGCTCGCGGATTTGGGGCACGCCGTAGTCAGCGGCGTTGAGGACCTGCCATGTCACCGAGTAGCTGGCGCCCGTCTCCCGGTTGATCTCCTCGATCCCCTCAAGGATATGGCGCAGCCCCTCATCCTTATCCTTGTAAGCCAGTCCGTAGACGTTCTCGAGCAGGAAAGCGCGTGGCCGCGTATCCCGCAGAACCCGCAGGTAAGCGGTCAAGGTGTTCGCGCGCGGGTCGTCAAGGCGCAGAGTGTCGCCGTTCACCCAATAACTTGATTTTGAGAACGGCTGGCAAGGCGGGCCGCCGATAAGTACGTCAGCTTGACCCGGCTTCAGTCCTGCTGCTTTGAGGATTTCTGCCGACGAAATAGCGTTGATGTCGCCTTCCAGAACGGGCCAATCCCTGTTCAGGCGGATGGTACGGCACGCCGTGGAATCCATTTCGACGGCGGCGGCCGTCTCGAACCCGGCCGCTTCGAAGCCGAAATCCAGACCCCCGACCCCTGTATACAGACTTATAGCTTTGAGCATACGGAGACTCTCGTTGCGGCCTATGTCAAGCGATGATACTAGATGTTGTGGGTTCCTACAATATCCGGCCTTGTATTGTCAATACAAAAAATGATTGTCGTGAAGCTCCGGGAAGCGATGGAGGCGTACCGCGAGCGCACCGGCGAGCGTATGACCTACGTCATGCTCGCCGAGCGCACAGGGATCGCGCGTGCGACGCTCGAGTCCATTGCCAGCAGGCCGAACTACAACACGCGCCTGAGCACGGTGGAGAAGCTGTGCCGTGCGTTGCACTGCCAGCCCGGCGACTTGCTGGGGCTCGCTGAGGAGGGGGGAGATGGCGATCAGCAAGGAGGCCGCTGAAGCGGTATTGCTTGAGGAAGCGGCGAAGGCGTCCGGTACCGAATTCGATGCTGGGTGGGTTGCCCAGGTCGAAAGGCTGTCCCGCGCCTGCGAGGACGCCCCGAAGACCCACATCGCCTACCTCGGCACCGCCATGCTGGCGAAGGCCGTCGACCTCGGCGTTGACGTGCTGGCCCTGAAGGCGAAAAGCCCAATCCCTGGTGAGCCCCCCCCACCCGGAGCCTTCTCGGCGCGCACGCTCTGCCACGGGGTGCTCGTGCCCCACGCGACCGAACTCGGAATCAATCTCGGGGTGACTGGCCGAGAGCCGCTGAACAACCAGCCCTATTTCCGGATGATTCGCATCGACGATGGTACGCCGGTGCATGGCAATTCGCGCGTGGCCTTCGCTATTCTCCGCGAAATCCTCGACCAACTTGCGCAGGTACAGACGGAAGCCGAGGCGCGCGCCGCCCTGCGCGCCTTCATCCGGGTTCGGCGCCAGGCGCAGCCCGACTACGCAGCCATGATCGAGGGCGCCGCTGTCCCCGTGGGCGTGCTGGTGGGCATGGTCGCCACCTTCGTGTCCAGCGACTCAGAGGGCGGCAAGCGCGCCCAGGCCGTCGCCGCCGGTCTGCTCGACGTGTTCGCGGGCAAGGAACGTGTCGATGCGGGCCGCATCAATGACCCGTCCCGCCACTACCCCGGCGATGTGGTCATCTACACCACCGATGGCGAGGGCGTGATCGAGAAGGCGTTCGAGGTGCGGGATAAGCCTGTCGCCTATTCGGACATTCTCATATTCGGGCAGAAGGCTCTCGAGTCCGACGTGCGGGAGGCCGCCGTCGTCGCCGTATCGCTCCTCCAGCCTGAAATTGACCTGACCCGCGTCGAGGCATGGGCGAAAGAGCGGCTGATGGGGTTGACCGTGTTCGTCGGCTGGGAGGCTTTCATTCGGCAGGCCCTGTTTTGGAGTGCCATTCCCGAGCCGCTGGCGGCGGCGGCGGCAATGGAGTGCATCCATGTCCGCTTAGTCGAGGCCGAGGTATCTGAAGAGGGGGTTGGCCGGTGGGCAGGGTTGGTGGGCAGCCTTCGATCCAATCGATAGGGTGCCGCTTTCAAACCGTGGGGAATACTTTATGTTGCCTTTATCCGACGCGACCAAGCTAACCGCCGGGCTGGCTAAGGACATCGGCGCTTCGCCGTTTCGCCTAGCTCCCGAGAAAGCCGCTGAGCTGTATTCAGATGTGTTCGGGGGCGCGCCCCCAGAGATGGTGTTGGGCGACGAACTAGTCGAAGAGTACACAAACTTTGCCGCCTATCCGAACGACAATAAAATCGAGGTTCACTCTGCGGCATTGCTGAGCGTTTGGGCTGTTAGCCGCGCGGCACTGCTCGTAGGGGCAAGTGCAATGGCTGCCGTGCGTCAAAATGAAGGCGCGCTCAGCGGTGATCCAGGTTCCGATGTAGACCAAGCTCGTGAACTTGTTAAGGCTGCGGAAGCACTTATACGGGACAAGTACGCTGAGTGGCCAACTGGTCTACCTGTACCGAATGCAGCGGCACAAGAAGACACGTTTGACTGGTATGTGAATAACCTATTTCTTGCCGCTTCTGGATGGATTTTGCTTCACGAGATAGCGCATATCAAATTGGGGCACGTGAAATGCCCGGTGCCAGAAGGCACCCAGCGCCAAGAGCGCGAGGCAGATGCTTGGGCAACTCGGTGGGTGCTGGATGGCGATGTAACCGGCCTCGTGAAAGAATTCCGAGTTCTGGCCGTGACCGTTGGTCTAGTGTGGGTCGCAATCCTCGATGGTGTCAGGCGTGGATCCAAGTCGCATCCCCATGCTTGGGAGCGGTTGGGGGAGATTAGCCATGAACTCGAAACGCATGAATTGAGTCCTGCTCTCGAGCTGACAACATACGTTATGAAGGTGCTGTTCCTCGAAGACCAGCAAGGGGCGGAGTTCGACAACCCGAGTGCTGCATTCTTCGGGATATTGATTGAGGTATCGCGCCTTCCTCGGTAGGATGTTTGGTTCGCAGAGCGGGTAATTGCATTACTTGAGGAGCGTTGCGCGTAGAGGTTTGTCAAATTGCCAGAGCTGCCATCTCGACCACCGGCAGCCGGTGGCACCATACTCTCGGTGGCTGCGCGCCCCCGCAACCAAGAGATGCCACCTTCGAGGCGGTTTCTGTTGGGCAAGGATTGGCAGTGGCT
>Ga0302276_10000617_pt1:30000-32725 | contig 32725 bp, 24 predicted proteins | sample III_Bog_N2_3_FD_198768 | JGI IMG/M metagenome (GOLD analysis project Ga0302276, IMG submission 198768) | Peat permafrost microbial communities from Stordalen Mire near Abisko, Sweden - III_Bog_N2_3 | ecosystem: Environmental > Terrestrial > Soil > Wetlands > Peat | place: Sweden...
CGCTCCCAAAGAAGCAGTTCAGACCAAGCGCCCAAAGCGCCGCCGTCCGGACGGGTTGTTGGACATCGTGAAGAGGGTTTGTGACCGAGGTGATCCGAAAGGACCCGACCGTCAGGCCATGGGCAACCATGACCCGTCAGTCCCGTCGTTCGGATCAAATGCATCGATGATTGCGGTAGAGAACCAAACGCACGGATAGCGCAGCTCCCTACGAGCAGCCTTGTCCCTGCGCGTGGCGCTGAAAAGACCGACGATCAAGCGTCAATAAGGGCATCTGGTGGATGCCTTGGCACTGAGAGGCGATGAAGGACGTAGCACGTTGCGATAAGGTCCGGGGAGCTGCGAGCAGGCTTTGATCCGGACATTTCCGAATGGGGAAACCCACCCGCAAGGGTATCTGGGCCTGAATCCATAGGGTCCAGAGGCGAACCCGGGGAACTGAAACATCTAAGTACCCGGAGGAAAGGACATCAACAGAGACTCCGCTAGTAGTGGCGAGCGAACGCGGACCAGGCCAGTGGTCGTATGGATGTAACTGGAACCGTCTGGAAAGTCGGGCCAAAGCGGGTGATAGCCCCGTACAGGTAAGATAAATACGATCCTCGAGTAGGGCGGGACACGTGAAATCCTGTCTGAACGTGGGGGGACCACCCTCCAAGCCTAAGTACTCCTCAGTGACCGATAGTGAACCAGTACCGTGAGGGAAAGGTGAAAAGCACCCCGATGAGGGGAGTGAAACAGTTCCTGAAACCGGATGCCTACAAGCAGTGGGAGCCCCCTTGCGGGGTGACCGCGTACCTTTTGTATAATGGGTCAGCGACTTACAGTATGCAGCAAGCTTAAGCCGATAGGTGGAGGCGTAGCGAAAGCGAGTCTGAATAGGGCGATTGAGTTGCATGCTGTAGACCCGAAACCTGATGATCTAGCCATGGGCAGGTTGAAGGTGCGGTAACGCGCACTGGAGGACCGAACTCACGCCTGTTGAAAAAGTCGGAGATGACCTGTGGTTAGGGGTGAAAGGCCAATCAAATCAGGAAATAGCTGGTTCTCCGCGAAAGCTATTTAGGTAGCGCGTCGGATGATGACCTGCGGGGGTAGAGCACTGGATGGGCTAGGGGGGCGCGAGCCTTACCAAACCTAACCAAACTCCGAATACCGTAGAGTTTAGTCCGGCAGACAGACGGCGGGTGCTAAGGTCCGTCGTCAAAAGGGAAACAGCCCAGACCGCCAGCTAAGGTCCCCAAGTGGTGGCTAAGTGGTAAAGGATGTGGGAAGGCCATAACAACCAGGAGGTTGGCTTAGAAGCAGCCATCCTTTAAAGAAAGCGTAATAGCTCACTGGTCTAGATAAGCCGGCCTGCGCCGAAAATGTAACGGGGCTTAAGCCACCCACCGAAGCTGCGGATTCGCCGAAAGGCGAGTGGTAGCGGAGCGTTCCGTAAGCCTGCGAAGGGCACTCGTGAGAGGGCCTGGAGGTATCGGAAGTGAGAATGCTGACATGAGTAGCGACAAAGAGTGTGAGAAACACTCTCGCCGAAAGTCCAAGGGTTCCTGCGCAAGGTTAATCCACGCAGGGTGAGCCGGCCCCTAAGGCGAGGCCGAAAGGCGTAGTCGATGGGAATGAGGTTAATAATCCTCAGCCAGTTGGTGGTGACGAAGGTCCAAGTTTGTTCCAGCTTATCGGATTGCTGGGGCGGGTGCGGAACTTCCAGGAAATAGCCCCAACACGAGACCGTACCCGAAACCGACACAGGTGGACAGGTAGAGTATACCAAGGCGCTTGAGAGAATGGTGTTGAAGGAACTCGGCAAATTGCCCCCGTAACTTCGGGAGAAGGGGGCCCCACCTATGGGCAACCAAAGGTGGGGGGCACAGACCAGGGGGTGGCGACTGTTTACTAAAAACACAGGGCTCTGCGAAGTCTCACATGACGACGTATAGGGTCTGACGCCTGCCCGGTGCCGGAAGGTTAAGAGGAGGGGTGCAAGCTCTGAATCGAAGCCCCGGTAAACGGCGGCCGTAACTATAACGGTCCTAAGGTAGCGAAATTCCTTGTCGGGTAAGTTCCGACCTGCACGAATGGCGTAACGACTTCCCCGCTGTCTCCAACACCAACTCAGCGAAATTGAACTCTCCGTGAAGATGCGGAGTACCCGCGGTCAGACGGAAAGACCCCGTGCACCTTTACTATAGCTTTGCAGTGGTATTAGGGATTACATGTGTAGGATAGGTGGGAGGCTATGAAACTTGGGCGCCAGCTCAGGTGGAGCCAACCTTGAAATACCACCCTTGCGATCTCTGATATCTAACCGCGGACCCTCAGCGGGTTCCGGGACCCTGCATGGCAGGTAGTTTGACTGGGGCGGTCGCCTCCCAAATGGTAACGGAGGCGCGCGAAGGTTGGCTCACGCTGGTCGGAAATCAGCGGACGAGTGCAATGGCATAAGCCAGCCTGACTGCAAGACTGACAAGTCGAGCAGAGACGAAAGTCGGCCATAGTGATCCGGTGGTCCCGCGTGGAAGGGCCATCGCTCAACGGATAAAAGGTACGCCGGGGATAACAGGCTGATGACTCCCAAGAGTCCATATCGACGGAGTCGTTTGGCACCTCGATGTCGGCTCATCACATCCTGGGGCTGGAGCAGGTCCCAAGGGTTCGGCTGTTCGCCGATTAAAGTGGTACGTGAGCTGGGTTTAGAACGTCGTGAGACAGTTCGGTCCCTATC
>Ga0302276_10000626_pt1 | contig 32540 bp, 28 predicted proteins | sample III_Bog_N2_3_FD_198768 | JGI IMG/M metagenome (GOLD analysis project Ga0302276, IMG submission 198768) | Peat permafrost microbial communities from Stordalen Mire near Abisko, Sweden - III_Bog_N2_3 | ecosystem: Environmental > Terrestrial > Soil > Wetlands > Peat | place: Sweden: Abisko...
AGTTCCAACTGAGGATGCGATTTTCTAGGAAATTCCCAGGAGGGGTGCCATGGTCGATATTTCGGGGCTGTCGGCTCGACAATTGCTGAAACTGCACGCGGCCATTGAATGTCAACTTATCAAGCTGAAAATTATACGTACCGCTAACAATCCGACCGGGGACTTGGCGGAATATCTCTTTTGCATGGCATTTCCAGATTGGGTGCAGGAGGGCAACTCGCAGGCTCATTACGACGCTATTGGTCCGGCACCTGACAATTTAAATACCAAGGTTAAATACCAGATTAAGGGCCGACGATTAACCCATAATAAGTCCCGCCAATTGTCCGCTATTCGTGACCTCAAAGAAAAGCATTTCGATTTTCTCGCGGGAGTGTTGTTCAACGAGGATTACAGCGTTTCCAAAGCGATCCTCATTCCGCACGCTGTAGTGCTTAAGCTGGCCACACCAGATGAGCACGTCAACGGCCATCGATTCCTGCTACGTGACGACGTATGGGATGACAGATGGAAAGTTGAAGGTGTCGTCGACGTAACGGCGAAGCTTCAGTCGGTCTGGCAATAGCAAGTGCTTACCTGGCCCCTGAAGTCGCAGCGACTGTTCTTAAATTGGAGAAACTGTAACTACGCTTGTAGCTGTATTCGTGGTATTGTTTGGTTATGGAATTCGAGTGGGATTCGGCCAAGGCGGCTTTGAATCTTCGTAAGCATCGGGTTTCGTTTCCTTACGCCACCAGGGTTTTCCTGGATCCATATCGCCAGGAGCGGCTCGATACCCGTGACGAGTACGGCGAAGAACGCTGGACTGTGTTTGGCCGGGTTGACGAATGGATTCTGGTGGTCGTTTACACGATTCGTGGATCGAATATCCGGCTCATCTCCGCTCGGAAGGCAGACCGAAATGACTATGAAACCTACTGAGACCGTTTATTTCCATCTGGACCCGTCGAATCCTCCCACGATGACGGAGGAGGAGATGCAGGCGTTGCGCGATCTCAAGGACGAGGAGATCGACTACAGCGATATTCCGCCTCAACCCAGCACCGGCTGGCGGCGCGTCTCTGAACTGGTCCCGGCAGAAAACAAGCAGCAGATCACGTTGCGCCTCGATGCGGACGTGATCGCGTTTTTCCGCGGTACAGGACGGCGCTATCAAAGCCGGATCAATGCGGCGCTGCGGGATTACGTCAACTCGCAAAAGAAGGCCGTGTAGCAGGCAGACCCATCCCTCGCTTCTCCAGCCGCTGCAATCCGGAACCCGCCTGCCCCAGGCGTCGCTTTCCGCGCCACTTGCCGATCATGCCCTCATCCCGATAGAGTGTCTCCCACACGCTCTCTTTTTTGCGGTCACGCTTTCCCCGGCGTGCCGCACAATGCATCGGTTCTTTCTCCCCAAAGGACTTCTTATGAGCTCGTTGCCCGTTTCCCCGGTTCCGAACCAGGACATCGACTCCACCCTGCGCGAAAACCGCCTCTTTCCGCCGCCGCCGGAGTTCAGCGCCAAGGCCCACATCCAGAGCCTGGAACAATACGAAGCCCTCTACAAACAGTCCATCGACGATCCGGAGGCTTTCTGGGCCGGCGCCGCCGGGGACCTGCACTGGTTCAAGCCCTGGGACAAGGTGCTGGAGTGGGATTTGCCCTGGGCCAAGTGGTTTGTGGGCGGCAAGCTCAACCTCTGCTACAACTGCGTGGATCGCCACGCCCTGGGCGCGCGCCGCGACAAGACTGCGCTCATCTGGGAAGGCGAGCCGGGCGAGGTGCGGCGGCTCACCTATGCAGAACTGCACGTCGAGGTGCAGCGGTTTGCCAATGCCCTCAAGGCCCTGGGCATCCGCAAGGGCGACCGCGTAGCCGTCTACATGGGCATGACCCCGGAGCTGGCCATCGCTCTGCTGGCCTGCGCGCGCATCGGGGCCGTCCACTCGGTCATTTTTGGCGGGTTTGCCGCCAACGCCATCGCCGACCGCGTCAACGACTCGGCCTGCGTGGCCATCCTCACCCAGGACTCCAGCTACCGCCGCGGCAACGAGATCAAGCTCAAACAGACCGTGGACGAAGCCATGGCCGCCTGTCCCACCGTGCGGTATGTGGTGGTTCTGCGCCGCACCGGCAGCCCGGTGCAAATGATCTCGGGGCGCGACTGGTGGTGGCACGATCTGGTGGCCAACGCCCCCACCGAGTGCCCGCCGGCAGAGCTGGATTCCGAGGACCCGCTCTACATCCTTTACACCTCCGGCACCACCGGCAAGCCCAAGGGGCTGGTCCACACCACCGGCGGCTACTCCGTGCAGACCTACCTCACCAGCAAGTACGTCTTCGATCTGAGAGACGAGGACGTCTACTGGTGCACGGCAGACATTGGCTGGGTCACCGGGCATTCCTATGTCGTCTATGGGCCGTTGCAGAACGGCGCCACCGTGCTGATGTACGAAGGCGCGCCCAACTGGCCCGATTTCTCGCGCTTCTGGAAGATCGTGGATGACCATCAAGTCACGGTCTTCTACACCGCGCCCACCGCCATCCGCGCCTTCATCAAGTGGGGCGACCAGCACGTGGAAAAGCACAAGCTGGACTCGCTGCGCCTGCTGGGCACCGTCGGTGAGCCGATCAACCCCGAGGCCTGGATGTGGTACCGGGAGAAGATTGGCCACAATCGCTGCCCCATTGTGGATACCTGGTGGCAGACCGAGACCGGCGCCATTCTCATTGCGCCCATTCCCGGCGCCGTGCCCACCAAGCCGGGCTCGGCCACGCGGCCGTTTTTCGGCATCCAGCCGGAGGTGGTCAACAAGCAGGGCGAGCTGGTTCCCCCCGGTCATGGCGGCCTGCTGGTCATCCGCAAGCCCTGGCCCTCCATGGCCCGCACGGTCTATGGCGATCCCGAGCGCTTCAAGAAGACCTACTGGAGCGACGTGCCCGGCAGCTACTTCACCGGGGACGGCGCCCGCATGGATGCCGACGGCTATTTCTGGCTCATGGGCCGGGTGGACGACGTGATCAACGTCAGCGGCCACCGCCTCGGCACCATGGAGGTCGAGTCGGCCCTGGTGGCTCATCCCAAGGTGGCCGAGGCCGCCGTGGTGGGCCGTCCCGACGCGCTGAAGGGGCAGGCCATCTCCGCCTTTGTCTCGCTGGAAAGCGGCCACCAGCCCAGCAACGAACTGAAGGACGAGTTGCGCAAGTGGGTCTCAAAAGAGATCGGCTCCCTGGCCCGCCCCGACGACATCCGCTTTACCGAGGCCCTGCCCAAAACCCGCTCCGGCAAGATCATGCGCCGCCTGCTGAGGGAACTGGCCACCCACGGCGAAATCCAGGGAGACACCACCACCCTGGAAGACTTTACCGTGATAGCGAAGCTGAGGGAGGCGGAGGAAGGGTAGGATTCATGCCAGCCCACCCTAGCCGCAAGAACAGGAACGCGGCGAGAGCCTGCCCTGAGCGCAGCCGAAGGGGTGGGGCACCCAGGGATGTGCGGAGGCGAAGATGCGGCGTTTGCGCTATGGCGTGGCCGTGAGCCTGGACGGCTTTATTGCCGGACCCAGCGGCGAGTACGACTGGATTGTCTCCGATCCAGCAATCGATTTTGCCGCCATGTTTGCTCAGTACGACACCTTGCTGATGGGGCGGCGAACCTTTGAGGTTGCCAGCGTCAGGGCGGCGCAGTGGCCCGATCTTGGCCACCGGTGGATCGTGGTGTCGCGCACTCTGAGGCCGGAAGAACACCCCGGCGTCACGATTCTGAGCAGCAACGTTCCCGAACAGGTGACCGCCTTGAAGGCCCTTCCGGGCAAGGACATCTGGCTGATGGGTGGCGGCGTGCTCTTCCGCAACCTGCTCGATGCCGGCCTTGTGGATGCTGTCGAGCTTGCCCTGATGCCGGTGATGCTGGGCAGCGGGACCCCGCTTTTGCCGGAGGGACGGCGCCGGCGGCTTCATCTCAAGGAGAGCAAGGCCTTGCCCAGCGGCATCCTGATGCTCTCCTATTCCGTTGTGCCAGAAGCAGAGGCAGGCTGAAGCTGCAACACGCCCTTTGCGCAGAAGCGGCTCTCCCGGCCTCCTGGGCGCAAAAACAGAAAGCGGCGGAATCAATGATTCCGCCGCTTCGCGTCAAACCGCCAGAGCTTTCTTCAGCCGCTCAGAACTTGTACACCACGCCGAGGGTGGCGCGCGAGTTCCTGTGCTCGTGCGGCGAGTATCCCAAGGCCGCGGTATTTCCGCTCAGCGAAAACGACGAGGCTATGTCGTCGCCGCTGGCGCGAATCGCCAGGCGGGGACTCAGTTTGTAATCCAGGCCGCCGCCTATTCCGCCCGCAAACGAGATGTTGGGGGTCATGCTCTCCCCGCCGGTGTGCTCGCCGCCCAGCAGCACGTGCAAGAACCCGCTGGTGCGCCCATACAGGTTGGCGTGCACCACGGGTCCAAACAGAACCGCCTGCACCGAAGGGCTCCCCGGATTTCCGGTTTCGATGGCGTACTTGTATTCCGCTCCGTCCGCGGTGACGCCGAAGTATTTGCCGAAATCGCGGGTCACCGACACGTTCACGCCCTGCAGGCCGCTGCGCGACTGGTTCACCTGGTTCAGGCTGGTGTAGCCGTAGCCCGCGAAGACCTCGTACTTGTAGGAGACTTCACCCCGCTCGGCGGGGGCAGCGGCTGGGGCAACCTGGCAAGTGGCCGCCAGGGGCAGAAGCGCGGCCGGAATCACGGCCAGAATCGAAAGCAAAAACGTCCTCTTCAACTTGAAACTCCTCAATACCGTGCTGGGGCTACTCTGCCGCTCCAGGGATTTCCCTTGAAGCCGGCGCCGTGACTGTGATTCGGTACCTTCATAGACTACCCTCTCCACCCCGGTTCGATGAAGCGCTGTGATTGATCCGGCCCATACCGATCTGGAAAGCTGGGTCTTGTGTCGTATTCCAAAGGGCCGGATCAATCGTGCGATTGCGCCGGCACCGCCTGGGAGAGAGGTAGCAGCTTGCCTGACCTCTCCGTTACTGTGACGGGGATTCCGCCGGGAAGAAAGCGGCCAATCACCTCGGGCCGGGACCACTCCAACCCCCAGCCGTCCTCGATGGCCACCACGGTGTACTGGCCGGGGACCGCATCGCGTAGCGAAAAGCTGCCGTCGGAGTCGGACTGGTCGCGGCGGAACAGATCCAGGTTGGCGGCGGGGTTGCGCGGAACCAGCACCACCATGACGCCAGCCAGTCCCTTGCCGTTCTTCTGCACATGGCCCTGGATGCTTGTCTCTCCCGGCATCACCGTGGCCGTCAGCTCCAGCGGCCGCTCCGCCACCGTCACCAGGTTCCCGGCGTAGGCTTTGCCGCCCACATTGGTTGATACCACCTGCAGCGGCTGGCCGAAGCCGTTGACCCACAGCTCCCACAGGCCCGCCGGCATCGCGGCAAAACTGAACTCGCCCCGGTTGCCGGGCGCAAAAAGCGCCTCCGTCCGATGCGCCCGGTCGTGCCAAAGCAGGGTTACGGCTGTTCCCTCCGGCAATGGCGCGCCCGAGGCGGTCCGCAGCGTTCCATGCACGGCCACGGTGGGCGTGCCGGCATTGGGATCGATCTGCTGGCTGGTGGCGGCGTCCAGCTCTGCCACTCGCGGCGGATCGCCCTGCGCCAGCTCATAGTGGCCCGGCGCCACGCCGGTAAACTCCACCGAACCGGCCTGTGCCTGAAAAGGATTCCCCATGCTTACCGCTGAAAGCTGCGTGCCGAAGATCGACTGCCGCAGCTCCGGCCGGGCCACCGATCCCTCCTGGCCGCGGGGAGTCTGCACCCGCAGATGCAAGGCGGGAACCGCATGCAGGGCAATCGCGATCTGCTCGTGGCTGCCTCCGGCGAGCAGGATCGGCGTGGCCGCGGCCTCATCCGTCACGCCGTCAAAGAGCGTTACCGGGTAGGCCACGTCCAGCGCGTTGCCCCCTTCACCGTCCGCCTTTTGCGCAAACTTATGGGTCGCATACCACGGCTGCGCCGTCACCGCGACAAAGTACTCCCCTGGCGCAAGGTTGCTGAATTCCCCTGTCCCCTCGTCGTCGCTGGCGGTTTGCCCGGCCTCGACGATTCGTTCGCCCAGCCCGTGGTCGCGGGGCCGCATGAAAAGCAGAATTCGCGCGTTCTCCACCCCTTCGCCGCCGTCGTCGGTCACCGTCACACGCAACTCGGCGCCAGGCGTCAGGTGGAACGTCAGGTTGTCCGTCTCCTGCCCTGGGCCGGTCACAATGGCGCTGCTGAACTCATCGTGCTCGTCGAAGAAGGCGGTGCGGTAGCCGCGCTTGGCGGCCGTCAACTGGTACTTGGCCGCGGGCAGCCCTGGCAGCGCAAAATGTCCCTCGCTGTCGGTGGAAACCGACAGCAGCGTATGGCTGGTCGCCTCGGAGAGCAAAGCCACCGTGGCCTGCCGCACCACCTCTCCGGTCACGGTATTCACCACTTTCCCGGCAATGCGGTAGGAACCTGCGACGCCCGGAGTTTGTGTCCATGCCGGAGTCAGCGCTCCCAGCAGCAGTAGAAGGCAGACGAAAACGAGGGAAGCTGCTGAGCCACAGACTCCACCAGGAAATGCGATTGCTTTGAAAGGGCACGGCTTCAGCCGTGCCACCAGATGGCCAATAAGAGGACCGGGCTTCAGCCCCTGAGGGAATCTGTTCTCTCCCGTGCGCATTCCTTCGGCGGCGAAACAGGCTGCGGAAAAACCGTGAATGAACGGCGAACGGCGTGAAAAGCATTCCTCAGGGGCTAAGGCCCGACCTTTATTTTGTGCGACTTGCGGCACGACTGAAGTCGTGCCCTGACGCTTCTTGCCCCATCGAGCGAGTTTTTCCGCAGCTTGTAAAGCCGCGTTCGCTATGGGCATTTCTGCGGCACGGCGCCCAGAGGGTACCCGGCCATGCCTTCTCAAAACCTGGGCGAGCGAGAAAGTGCTGTTCGAGAGAGGCTTCATCACCGTTCCGGAACCTCCAGCAAAAGATTCTCCGTGCCTCCTGGCGTCAGCGTCACCGCCTGCCCGCCTGTGGGCAGTTGCGCCAGGGCCGCCGGGTTGCGGTACTCCAACTCCCGTGGCGAGGCAAAGGTGTAGACGTGGTAATTGCCCGGCGTGAGCGCCTCCAGCGTTACGACGCCGCCCGACGTGGGCCGCACGGTCGCCCCTTGTACTTGTTCCGTGGTATCGAAATCCGGGACCACGTAAACGATATAGACCGGCTCAATGCCCGGAGTCAGGGCCGCCACGGACGAGGGCAGGCTCAGGGTCAGCCGCGCGCAGTCGTCGCGCAGCGTGAACTCCATGGGAGTTGGCGAGCCGGTAAAGCTCAGCACCAGCGGCTCCCGCGCCAGATTGAGCCCGTTGGCGTCGAAGGTCCCGGCGCAGAGCCCCTTGCCATACACCAGCGTATACACCCAGTAGGAAAAAGGCGGCGCCAGCATCAGGTCGAAGGCGTCCGGTCCGGCGTTTACCGCGGTCTTTTCCTCGCCTGCCTGCATCCGGTACTCCCCGGCGTATCCCAGGGAAACCCGCAGCGCCACGCCCAGCTCTGGCGCAGGAAAGGCGTTGCCTTGCCCGGAAGACAAGCCTCGCTGTGCGCGCAGGCGGAGCAGGGAACTGTGCGGCGTGAACAGCGGAATCTGCAGGTTCCTCACTGCCTGGCCGGCGACAGAGAACTGGGTTGAACCCACCAGGTAATTGGGATGCGGAGAGCCCTGCGCCGGGTCGGCTTCAGCCGGGACGCCGCCCAGAGAATTGCCCCGGACCACGACCGCCAAGGTGTAGGTTCCGTCCGGCAGCGTGGCCTGCACCGTGCGCGTGGCGTCGTCATAGTGGGCGTCGTAGGGCAGGTAGTGGTTCTCGGTGTCCAGCAGTTGGGGCGCGGGGAACGCGCCGGCATTTTCCCCCGCGGAGCCGGCGCCCAGCGAGAGGCTGCCTCCGACTGGCGGCAGAATTGCGGCCGTTACGGTGTGGAAGGGCTCCAGCGTCAGGGTCAGGTTGGCTTGCGCCTGGTCGCCCGCCGTGAGCCGGATGCGCGCCGCGCCCGCCAGTTCCCGCGCGTCCGGATAAAACACCGCGGGGTAGCCGTTCTGCGCAACGCTGCCCCCGCTTCCCGGTTCCACCAGCGTTGTGGCCGGAGCGCTCTCCAGCAAGGGGTCGTTGTACAGCGCATACACGCCGCCGGGCAGCCCGCCAAAGCGGTAGTTCCCCTGGCTGTCGGTGCGCACGAACCGGTCTTCTCCCCAGACCGCCCGGCCATGTGCAATGGACTGCCGCAGCAGCCGCACCACGATGCCTTCGGCCGGGTCGCCGGTGGACAGCTCTACCTGGCCGCGAATGGAAGACAAGGGCGTCAGCCTGAAGGTCAAGCCGGGCATTTCCGCCGCCACCAGCACGTTATGCTCGGCGCCCTGCATCTCGCCCGCTTCCGCCATGGCGTCAGGATCGCGAAAACCCGGCTTGAGAATCTGGAAGATTTGCGGGCCCGCGGGCACGCCGTCCAACTCGAACCGTCCCTCGCCGTCGGACAAAGCGCCGTTCGCGGCATCGCCTTCAATCCGCACCAGCGCCCGCGCCAGCGGCTGCCCGTTGGCGCTGTTCAGCACCACCCCATGAACCGCCGCCAGGGGGCCCGCTGCCGCCCTTGCCGGCGTGCTGTCTTCCGGCTGCTGCGCCGCCAGCAAAGCCGGAGCCAGCAGAAACAGCGCGAACCCCATGCACAAAATCCGCTTCAAAGATATCTCCTGAGAGCCATGCTTGCTGCCTGCCATGCCTTGGGTTCTTTTCCGGTTCACCCATTATTGTGACGGGTCCAGGCCGGGAAGGGAATCCGCGCCGGGCAGAAAGCTCGCTCGGGCGGTCGGGTTATGGAATTCGTGGTTGGGCGCAGTCCGTTGAGGCCCTGCTCATCCACAACCGGCGCCCTTGTGGTAGAGTGTCTCCCCGTAAGGAGAGAGAATATGCGGCAAGCAGTCAGGTTAATGATAGTTTGCGCCCTGATCCTGTTACCGGAAATTTCCATGGCAGGGGAGCGCTTTGACGGCAACTGGCTTACCAAGCTTACCTGCCCTGCAAAAGGCAACACAGAGGGTTACACCTGGCAGTTTGCCAGCGTCATCCAGAACAGCAATTTTCGCGGCGAGCGCGGCACCGCCGGGGAACCCGGCTACCTGCTGATCGAAGGCAAGATCGCGCAGGACGGCAGTGCCAAGCTCACTGCCAATGGGATTGTCGCTTCCAGGAAATATGCCCGTGGAGTCCTGGCTCACCAAGGCGAGAGTTATAGATACGACATCAAGGCCCAATTCAAAGAGACAGAAGGCACAGGCGCCAGGAACGAAGGTCTGGGCATTGTGGGCCGCCCCTGCACCTTCGACTTTTTGAAGCAGCAGGACACCGGCCAGGCGGCTGGGCACTAAGTTTCTGACCGCGTGATTTCATGCGTTGAGACGGGGTTCTGTGGTATCCCACCCTAGCCGCAAGAACAAAAACGCGGCGAGGGTGGGGCCCCCAGCGTTGGTGCAAGTTGAAGCGGTCAGAGACTGGGCGGCAGATCCTCGTCGATCCAGTTGTTTTCTCCGCTTTCAGAGTGGTATGCTTCGTCACCCCCGAGGAGGGCGGTCAAATGAATGGGCAATGTCTCAAATGTGGAGAGGGCGTTGTTTCGCCCTGGCTCTACTGCCCCCATTGCGGGGCCGCAATTCCCCCGGAAATCCAGCCCCAGGCCTCCGCGGAAACCCAGCCGCAGGCCTCTCCGCCAGAGGCTAAAAAGACTCCCGTGCAAGGCGCATTTGGCGGATTGCTGTTCGGCATGCTCGCCGTGCCCATCCTCGTCATTGTAGGGACATTGCTTTGCCTGACGGGACTGGGTGCAATTCTCGGCATTCCGATGATTCTGGCGGCTGTGCTCGCGCCCCTGCTGGGGCCACTTATCGGGATCGGCGCGCTCAAAGGGAAATGTCCCTGGTGCGGGACCGCGGTCAGCAGCGTTGTCAACGTGCCGGGGTTCCACTGCCACGCGTGCAAAAAGAGGATCGCCATCGAGAAACGAAGGTTTGTCAAAGGCGAGTGATCAGGTTGCCTGCTGAGGGCTCGCCGGCGCCGCCGGCAGCGTGAACAGGAAGCGGCTGCCCTTGCCGGGCTCGCTCTCGGCCCAGATGCGGCCTCCGTGCTGCTCCACCATGCTGCGGCAAAGCGCCAGGCCCAGGCCGGTGCCGCCCAGCGCGCGGGAGTCCGAGGCGTCCCCCTGCTGGAAGCGCTCGAAGATCCGTTCCAGCTTCTCCGGGGCAATGCCGCGCCCCTGGTCCTCGACCGCGAAACAGACCTCATTGGAGCCGGAAGCGCCGGCGCTGACGGGCTGCGCCGTCAGGCGAATCTGGGTTTGCGGCGGCGAGAACTTGAGGGCGTTGCTCGCCAGTTCGTTCAGTACCTGCAGGATGCGCTCCGTATCGGCAAGGACCGTGACCGGGGCGGCGTCGATGCGGAAGCTGATGCGCGCCTGGGTGGCTGCGTTGTGCGCCACATCCGCGGCGCGGCGCAGCAGGTCGACGGCCTCCACCGGCTCGCGCTGCAACGGAAGCTTGCCCTTTTCCACGCTGTCGAAGTCCAGAATGTCGTTGACCAGCCGCACCAGCCGGTCGCAGTTGCCAATGGCCATCTCCACCATCTGGTGCTGCTTTTCCGGCCGCTTGTCCAGCGAGCCGGAGGCGATCAGCCCCAGCGAGGCGCGCAGCGACGTGAGCGGGGTGCGCAGCTCGTGGCTCACCGTGGAAATGAATTCGTCCTTCATCCTCTCCAGCCGCCGCCGTTCGGAGACGTCCTGGAAAGCGACCACCATGCCGGAGATCTGCCCATCCTCGATGAGCGGGCTGGCGCTGTACTCCACCGGAATCGGGGTGCCGTTCTTGCGCCAGAAGACCTCGTCCCGCATGCGAATGGACTCGTGCCGGCGCATGCTCTGCAAAATCGGGCTGGTGCTCTTGGAGTAGGGGGTGCCGTCGGCATGGGTATGGTGGAGCGTGTCGTGCAGGTCGCGCCCGGTGAGTTCCTCCGGGGTGTAGCCCACGGCGCGCGCGCCCGCCTGGTTGATAAAGGTCAGCCGTCCATCCAGGTCGATGCCGCAGATGCCGTCGCCCACCGACTCGAGGATCAGCTCGCGCTGCCGCGTGGCCAGATGCAGCGCCTGCTCGGCCTCGTGCTGCTCGGTCACGTCGATACCGTGATTGAGGATGAAGGGCTGTTCGCCGGGCAGCTCCATGCGCCGGCTGCGGAACGCGATCCGCCGGTAGACGCCGTCGCTGCGCCGCAAGGGCAGCGCACCCTGCCACTCCTCCCTGGTTTGCAGTGTGTGCAGGCAATCCTGGAAGGTTGCCATGCCCCCCGCATCCAAGAGCTCGTTGAGGGAGCGCCCCGTCAAAGCCTCGGCGCGATAGCCCAGGGTCTCCGCGGTGAACGCGTTCAGCGAGGTCAGCCGGCCCTCCATCGTGCACGTAAAGACGAAGCCCAGGCTGTTTTCCACCACCTGCCGGTAGCGCGTTTCGCTGGACAAGAGCGCCATTTCCACCTGGCGCTGGTCGGTCACATCCTGGCCGCTGATGATCAGGTACTGGATTTCGTCATTGGGGCCCTTCAGGGGCCGCAGGGTCCAACTGATGCGCCGCGTTTGGCCGCCACTCACCCGCCATGCCGTTTCATGCGGGCCGGAGATTTGCCCCATCGCCGCCTCGCGCAGCTTGCCCGCCGCCCAGGCCCGGTGATCCGCTTCCAGAACTTCGTCCACAAACGGCCGGCCCACCGCGTCGGCCAGGTTCAGCCCGGTCAATTGCGTGCAAGCGTTATTCAGCCGCACCATGCGCCCGGCCGTGTCCAGCACCGCGACCAGCGCGGGGACCGAGTCCAGCGTGGCGGCCACAAAGCAGCGCTCGATGGCCAGCGCCCGCTCGGTCCGCTGCCGGGCCCGCAGCGCCTGTTCCTGGGAACGGATGCGGCCGTAGAGTTCCAGCCGGGTGACCGCCTGGCGGCCCAGAATCTCCAGCAGGGTCAGATGTTCCGCATTGAACCGGTTCGGCCCCCTGGCCAGAATCGCCATGGTGCCCACAATCTGCTGCGCGCTGGTAATCAGCGGCGTTCCCGCATAGGAGCGGCAGGGCATGCCGCCCGCCAGTTCAATCCCCTCAGGAGGGAAACGCGGATCTTGTCCGGCATCCGGAATCAGCAGCGGCTCGCCCTTCTCCAGCAGCCATTGGCAGGCGGTGGAGGCGCGCGGCTGCTCGTGCGCCATGAAGCCGGAGCGCGATTTGAACCACAGGCGGTTGAAGTCCATCCAGCCCGTATAGGCGTAATCCGCGCGGCACAGCGCCGCCGCGAGTTCGGTCAACTCGTCCAGCGCAGGGTCCGGATTCCGGTCAAAGACATCGAGTTCCGACCGGGAACCCATCCTCTGGTACTCCTCGAGATGTTGACCCTGGATTGCGCTCATCGGCCACCGACACCTATCCGCCAGTATCCGGCAAATCGCGCCGGTTGACTCTGACACAAAGAGGGGAGTCGGGGCCCAAATAAACTACAACCTAAGTAATCATCCTATGCGGCAATTGGTGTGTTTATAGGTTACTAAAGGAACCGTCTTTCGTTAGCCACGGGGCTCCACGCCAAAGGGCAATCGCATGGACGTTTGTTGTTTCCGAAGTTGATTCTCTTTCCTGCTGAAACGGAGGTTATTTTGCCCTGCTCCCGGAGGGAGCGCTCGAAAATAGCCCACGGTGGGGCGTAGCGCAACCGTGGGAACGGGGCCGATTGAAACTCCTCCGCCCCGTAGGGCCGGATCGAAATTCCTCAACCAACCCAGAATCTGCTCATGCGATTGCCCTGCTTTCCGGCGGGAGGCGGTGAGAATAGCCCAGGCGAGATCGTGGGAATCCTCTTCAGAAAGAGGAACCCGCCCCGGCGGGGGCGGATCGAATCCCGGTTTTGCGCGGCTTCTCAGTTGCCGGCAGGCAGGCGGCAGCAGTCGCCGGCGCTGGCCGGCTCATTGGCGCCGGCGTCCAGAACCACTTTCCAGTTGCCGTCCGGCTGCTTCCGCCAGATGGTCATGTAGCGGCCGCTGGTCACCACCGGATTGCCGTTGGCGTCTTTGCTGTGACCTTCAAAGTGGCCCCAGGTGTAGCCCATGTCGCCGGAGGGTCCCATGGTGGCATCGGTGGGGGTCCAGGTCAGCTGGTAGTTCTTGGGCGACCAGTTGGCGGACTTGGCGATGGCTACCCGGCCCACCACCGGCGCCTGGCCGTTGCCCAGCGCTACCCCGTCCTCGGCAAACCACTCCGCAAACGCCGCGCCGCCCCGCTCCAGTACATCCTTGGCAAAGCGCGCCTCCAGGTCGAAGAGCAGCATCTTGCCCGGCTTGACTGTCGGATCGGTCAGCGGGTTGGGCGCGGTCGCGGTCATGCTGCCCGGCTCCGGCATCTGCCCGCTGAGGGGCGCAGCCGCACCCCACACCATGATCGACAACCCCAAAAGAATCGCTTTCGGCTTCATGCGCACCGTACCGTCCTCCTGGCTTTCTTCTCATCGCCATCCTATCAATGCCGCCTGCCGCGCGCGCTTTCCGGCCACAGGGAAACATTCCAGGCCGGTGAAGCGACGGGTTGGTATACTTGGGGATGTTGTGTTTGCGTGGCTTGCGTTAAGCTGAATGCGCGCGCATGGCAGGTTTTTCTGGCCGTCCGGCTTGGGGCCTGACGGAGGTTCGGCGTTTACCGGGTCGCCCAGGCGGCCGGGTTCTACGCGTGCGGAGGGGTGAAATCTGCCGTCCGCGCTAAACTCCAGGACCTTGCCGCCTCGCCGTGCAAAAGGCGCATTTTTCTTGGATCCCCGGCCTTTTTTCGGGAGAAGGAAATACATGGCATCACTGCTGGAGACCATCCACTCGCCCGCCGATCTGAAGCGCATGAACCTCGCGCAGATGACCGAGCTGGCGGAGGAGATCCGCGAGTTCCTGATTCAGACGCTGGCCAAGACCGGCGGCCACCTGGGCCCCAACCTGGGGGTGGTCGAGCTCACCATGGCGCTGCACACGGTTTTCGATACCCCGCAGGACAAGATCCTATTCGACGTCAGCCATCAGTCCTATATCCACAAGATCCTTACCGGGCGGCTGGACAGGTTTGAGACCATTCGCCAGCCCGGCGGCTTGAACGGCTTCATGCTGCGCACCGAGAGCGAGCACGATGCTTTCGGCGCCGGTCACGCCGGCACCGCCCTCTCCGCGGCCCTGGGCATAGCCGTGGCCCGCGACCTGGCCGGCGGCAAGGAACATGTGATCGCCGTGGCCGGTGACGCCGCCTTCACCAACGGCATTTCCTTTGAGGCGCTCAACAACATCGCCGAGCAGACCAACCGCCTGATCGTTGTACTCAATGACAATGAGTGGTCCATCGACCGCAACGTGGGCGCCATCGCCGGCTATTTCCATCGCATTGTCACCAACGAGCGCTACAAGAATCTGCACGACTCGGCCCACCGCATCATCGAAAAGCTGGGCGGCAAGACCGCGGTCACCGTGGCGCGCAAGGCTGAAGAGGCCGCCAAGAGCATGCTCTGGCCCTCCATCCTCTTCGAGGAGTTCGGCCTGCAGTACTTTGGCCCCATCGACGGCCACAACCTGCACTTGCTGATCGAGACCTTCAAGTTCCTCAAGACCTTGAACCGCCCCGTGCTGCTGCACGTGCTTACCCAGAAGGGCCGCGGCTTTCAGCCGGCGCTGGACAAGCAGAAGAAGTTCCATGGCCTGGGGCCGTACGATCCCGAGACGGGCAAGACCGAGCCCGCCGGCCGGCCCAGCTACTCCGAAGTCTTTGCCAATACCCTGGTTCACCTTGCCGGCCAGAATGACCGCATCGTGGCCATCACCGCGGCCATGCCCAGCGGAACCGGCCTGGATCTCTTCCGGCCTCACTTTCCGGCGCGCTACTTTGACGTGGGCATTGCCGAAGAGCACGCGGTGGTCTTCGCCGCCGGCATGGCTACCATGGGCTATCGTCCGGTCTGCGCCATCTACTCCACCTTCCTGCAGCGGGCCTTCGACCCCATCGTCCACGATGTCTGCCTGCAAAAGCTGCCCGTGGTCTTCTGCATGGATCGCGCCGGACTTTCCGGCGACGACGGTCCCACCCATCACGGACTTTTTGACATCGGTTACCTGCGCGGAATTCCTGAAATCGTGCTGATGGCCCCCAAGAACGAGGACGAACTGGCCGACATGATGAAGACCGCCCTCCAGCTTCCGGGGCCCAGCGCCATCCGCTATCCGCGCGGCGCAGTGGCCGGCGTGGCCCGCAAGCCCGAGCCCGAGGTAATCCCGGTGGGCAAGGCCGAGGTGCTGCAAGACGGTTCCGATGTGGTCATCCTGGGCCTGGGCCCCATGATCTCCATGGCCCAGGAGCTGGCCGGCCGCCTGGAGTGCGACGGTTACTCCGCCGCAGTCGTCAATCCCCGCTTCGTCAAGCCCCTGGACCGCGAGATGCTCGAACTCTACGCTGGCCGAGTGGCGGCCTTTGTCACCTTCGAGGACCACGTCAGGATGGGAGGCTTCGGCTCAGCAGTGGCCGAGGCCTTGCAGGAGATGGGCAGCCTGGTGCCTGTGGTGCGCATCGGCTGGCCCGACCATTTCATCGAGCACGGCAAGGTGGACGACCTGCGTGCAAAATACGGATTGACCGTGGATGCGGCTTTGGCCCAGGTTTTGCCCTTGCTGGCGCGCCGCCATCGTCCCGCACTCGTGGCCAGCTAGAATCCTCATGTCTTTCTCCGTTCAGGGGGTATCAAGTCAGGGACCTGTTTCTCCTCGGGAAAAACGGCAGCGCCCGGCATATGCCTTTGGTCACAAAACCGGCGCCCTTTCGTGCAGTCAGGTAAAACGTTTAATCTCTCGCACGAGGCCGCCGTGCGACAATCCTCAAAAGACCGGCTTCCTTATGCGAATGTTTCGAACGGTTCTGGCGGGAATGGGTGCAGCGGCCCTGGCCGGTGTGCTGGCCTGTGCGCAAACACCTCCCCCATTCACTTTCAAGGCTCAAGCGTCGCCTGCACTGGTTCTGGCCGGCGGCACCGTGGTGGACGTGACGGCCTGGGGCCACTCGGCCAAGGACCTGCCCGACGCCATCGTCGTGGTGCGTGACGGCCGCATCGCCGAGGTCGGCTCGCGCCTGGCCGTGCCCATCCCCAAAGGCTCCAGGGTGATTGACTGCACGGGGAGATACATCATCCCCGGCCTGGTCGACGGCTTTGCCGGGATCAATAGCCAGGGCCAAGCCAACGCCAATCTTTATATGGGCGTTACCACCGTGGTGGTCTCCAGCGACCAGTACCGCGGCCACACCGATCTGAATGCCAATCCCAGTCCCCACCTCTACCTTCTGGACTCGATCGGCACCACCGACAACTGGAGCCTTCTAATCCGGAACCCGGCGTGGTCCGCCAAACTCAAAGAGGGGGCCCATCCGGCCGAACTGAGCCCCGAGGACACGGCCCGCCAGCTGGTGGACACGGCCCGCCTGGGAACGCGGGTGCTGTGGCTGGGTCAGAATCTCACCGCGGCCAATACCCAGTGGATCATTGCCCATGCCCACCAGATGGGGCTGGTTACCTATGGGGTCTTTGCTTCCACTCCCTACAAGGTCGGCGTCGAGGCCGGGGTGGACGCGCTGATCCACATGAGCCGCTACGAACTGGGTGTGATCCCCGATGAGCTGCAAAGCCCGCTGGTGGAGAATGCCTATGGGAACGCCGCATCCACGGCCTACGACTACTCCGAGCGTCTGCCCCCCACTGATCTGCACCTGCGCACCTATGCCAAATTTCTGGCCGCGCATCACGCCGCGCTCATGCCCACCTTCAGCCTCTTCTATCTGGAGCTGCCGGGACATCGCAACCTGTGGAAAGAGCCTGCCGCCAGGCTGCTGGACCCTGCCCACATGTCCCGGCCTTCCGATCGCGCCAGCGGCGAGATGGACTATCCGCTCCCGGCCTGGGCGCGCCGGCTGCCGGCTGCCTCCCAGCGCTGGATGGAAGACAGCCAGCGCAAGAAGGCAGACCAGTCCGCTCTGCGTCTCTGGCAAATCAATGAGACCCTCTTCTCCGCCTATCCCCACTACCTGACCGCCACCAGCGCCCCGGTGAATGGAACCATGTCCGGCATCTCCATGCACCCCGAGCTGGAGATGCTGGTTCGCCTCGGCCTGTCGCCGCGCGAGGCCCTGGCCGCGGCCACCAACAACTACTCCCTGCAGTTTGGCTGGAACGAGCTGGGCCAAATCGCTCCCGGCCGCCGCGCCGATATTCTGGTCGTCGATGGCGATCCTACCGTCAACATCTGGAACGCGCGCCGTATCTCCGGGCTGATCGTGGACGGAAATGTCCTGGATCGCGAAGGGCTGCTGAATTTGAGGAAGTGAGACTCTCAGTTCATCTCACTATCCTTTGGCCCTGTAACTGCTGTAACACCTGACTATGGGGGTGTGATGCGAATACACAAGATTTCAACCCTGGCCGCGCGGGCGATTGTACTGGGTGGCCTGCTTGTTTCCCTGCAATGGATGCCCGTGCCTGCGGCGGCGCAGACGACGCCTGCTGCCGCTCCTGTTTCTCCCGCGCTCGAGTTCGTGTTTGAGGAGATTGTTACGCTCGGAGCCGGTGTGCACGTGGGCTCTACCCCGTGGGGCGAGCGGAATATAGTGCCGATCACGGGCGGAACCTTTGCCGGGCCGCACATCAAGGGAAAGATTCTGCCCGGCGGCTGGGACTGGCAACTGGCCACGGCTACCAAATGCCTCAGGATTCAGGCCGACTACATGATCCAGACTGAAGACGGCGCCATCATCAATGTCGTCAACAAGGGGACTCTATGCACGGGAGCGGACGGCAAGGCGTCCAAGGGATTCACAACTCCGGTTTTCGAAGCGCCCATTGGACCCTATGACTGGCTCAACGGCGGCGCGTATGTGGGCACGTTCGAAGGCATGCAGGTGGACGGCAAACCTACGGTCCGGATCCGTTTCTTCAAAGCCATCTGATCCAGGGTCAGTCCCTGCGCATCGCCTGCCGTGCCGCGGCCGCCAGAATCTCGAGCAGTCGCTCTTGCCGGTACAAGAAGGCCTGCTCCAACCGCCGCTGCACCAGCGCGCCGCCCAGCCGGCCCAGCCAGCCAAAGGGCAGCGCATACTCGATCTCATCGCTGACCAGCGTTCCCTCCGCCCCGTTCCGCGTCTCCGCATGGATGCCGTGACGGTGGTGGAATTGCTCGAAGGGGCCGCGTACCTGCTGGTCGCAGAAGTGGCTGTTCCACACAAATTCGGTGACCCGCGTCATCCTGCTCCAACGGCGCGGAAACCAGCGCACGGGGTAAAAGCTGACCAGAATCTCCGATCCCTCTCCGGCAGCCACGCTGCGAAAGCGCCGCGCCGGGTCCTCCGCCACCGGCCTTGCGGGCGGCGGCTCGATGCGCGCATCCTCAATCCGGGTTTCGAGCCGGGGCGGCATCAGATGGGGCAGATTCGCGGGATTGGCGAAGAACGCAAACACCAGCTCCACCGGAAACGGCACCCAGTGGCTAGTCTCGAATCGCTGTGTCATGAACCTGATGGTATCGCGTGCCAGCCCACCCTGGGCGCAAGAACAGAGACGCGCCGAGGGTGGGGCCCAGCTTTGGGACAACCACGAACGATGGGAGGGTTAGTTGGGCAACAGAACCGAGTCGATCACATGGATTACACCGTTGGTCTGGTCGAGATCGGCCGCGGTCACGGTGGCCATGCCGCCCTTTTCATCGGTGAGCATGACCTTGCCATCCATCAAGGTGGCCGTCAACGTGCCGCCGGAAACGGTTTTCAGTTCGGCCTTGCCGCCACCATCCTTGATGAGTTTGATCAGGTCGTCGGCGTCAACTTTGCCAGCCACCACGTGATAGGTGAGGATCTTTGTCAGCTGATCCTTGTTTTCCGGCTTGAGCAGGGAATCCACGGTGCCAGCGGGCAGCCTGTCAAAAGCGGCATTGGTTGGCGCGAAGACGGTGAAGGGGCCGGCGCCTTCCAGGGTGTTGACCAACCCCGCGGCTTTCACCGCGGCCACCAGCGTGGTGTGGTCGGCAGAGCCGGCGGCGAACTCGACAATGTTCTTGGCGGGGGCCATCTGCGCGAGCAGGGTGGCTGCAGTCAGGGAAAGAGTGAATGTCGCAAGAGCGGCTACAAGGGTTTTGCGTGTGCGAAACATGAAATGTACTACCTCCGGTGGGGAATCAACTGCATTCCTTAAACGCGCCAGGCACCCGGTTCGACTCAGGCGAAATCGCGGCTTCCGGCTGAACCTCGACCGCATCAACAAACACCCCGCGCCTTGTCTGTATCCACAAAGCGGGCGATGTGGCGCCGGCTCTGGCCGGATTTCCCGCTTGCAATTGGGAGAACCACCCCCCATCGGTTAACGTAAGAGAAGCAGGCGGTTCGTCCCCGTTCCTCAAGATCATGACCGATTTCCCCCACCAGGCCACATCGAAGCCGCGCCACCACAATCAATGGCTCATCCTCATTGCGGCCTATAAGCTGATGCAGGCTCTGTTGTTTGTTGTCATCGGCGTGGGCGCGCTGCAACTGCTGCACAAGGACATCGGCGACCTGCTGACCCAGTTGGCCGACCATCTGCGCTTCAACCCCGAGTCGCGCTTCGTCAACTTCGTCCTCGACAAGGCCTCGCTCTTGAACGACCCCCTGCTGCGGCGCATCGGCGTGGCGGCCTTCAGCTACGCAGCCCTGGGCATGGCGGAGGGCATCGGTCTGTATCTGGAAAAGGTGTGGGCAGAATACCTGACGCTGGCCATCACCGCCTCTTTCCTGCCCTGGGAAATCTTCGAAGTCTTCCGCAAACTCACCTACTTCCGGGTGAGCCTGCTGGTGGTCAACGCTCTGGTCCTGATTTATCTGTTGAAGCTGGTGACTGACCGGGCCAGGAACGGCTACGGCGGCGAGTGAATTTGTCTTGAGCGGTCAGGCTTTCCATAATTTGTTCGCAGGCGCTTCTCGGTTTTCGCTTTTCGTTCTCCTATAAATGCTTTTTCCAATTCTGCCAAGCGCTGATTCGGCCTCAGACTCAGATTGGTAAACACTATATCTTGTGGTAATTGGTGGAATTTTATCTATTAGGCTGAACTCGAAAATAAGCGCTTTAAACGCTGCACTTTCCACAGAATTTTGATTTGGAAGGAATGGATTTCTGGTCTATGATCGTGTCTAAAGTGGAGTGAAAGGGAACAAAGGGGAGTTCAACAACCGCTTACAAAGCAAGATTACTCCTCTTTTCTTCGCATTCCACAAATTCCGGCTCCTGATGTGGCGGGGGAACCTGCTCAGGAAACCGGAAAAGGCACCAATCGGTGCGGGCCAGCTGCGGCGCGAGTTGTGAAATTGGCCGCGAGAGGCATTGAGACATGGCGACATTCCGCGGAAACCACCCGGCGAAGGTTGATGAGAAGGGACGGCTCAAGCTGCCCTCTGCCTTCAAGCAGCTGGTGGATGCGGAGCACGTCACGCAGTTCTACATCACCAGCATGGACGGCAAGAGCGCGGAGATTTGGCCGCTGCCGGAGTGGGAAAAGCGGGAACAGTTGTTGGCCGAGTCCAGCACCCTGGACGACGCGGTGCAGAAGTACCTGAGCCTGACCAGCTACTACGGCCAGCAGGTGGAGATGGATAACCAGGCCCGGCTTCTGCTGCCGCAGATTCTGCGCGGGGCGGCCACGCTGGATCCTGAAGTTGCGGTAGTGGTATTCGGCAAGATGATGTACCTGGAAGTCTGCAACCGCGAGATGTTCGAGGCCAATCTGCCAGGCAGCGAGATGACGGCGGAGGATCGCAAGGCAGTGGCCGCGATTCTCAGCCACAAGAGTTGAACTTCGAAACCCCCCAGGGGGAGCGCATGACGAAATCGACGGAACGCCATGTGCCGGTTCTTTTTCAAGAGACGATGGATTTTCTCCGGGTGCGTCCCGGTGGAACGTATGTAGATTGCACGCTGGGCATGGCCGGGCACGCCGCCGGGATTGCGCGGCTGCTGGGACCCAAGGGGCGCCTGATCGGTTTTGACCGGGACCCCGAGGCGCTGGAACTCGCCAAGGCCAAACTGGACCGGGTTTGCGAGGAACTGGGCGCTGAGGCGCCGCAGATCACGCTGGTGGGCGAGGCCTTCAGTTCCATTGCGGAGCACGTGAAGCCCGCTTCGCTGGACGGCTTGATGGCCGACTTCGGGGTGAGCAGCCTGCAGTTCGACGAGGCGTACCGGGGATTCAGTTTTCAGGCGGATGGACCGTTGGATATGCGCATGGACACGCGCTCCGGCCAGACCGCCGCACAAGTGGTGAATGAGGAAAACGAGGGTCAACTCGCCAACCTCATTTACGAGTACGGAGAGGAAAGGAGGTCGCGGAGAATCGCCAGAGCCATTGTCCGAGGGCGGCCGTTGTCGACTACGGGGGAACTTGCCCGGATTGTTGCAGCAGCCGCTCCGGCAATGAAACAGGACAGAATTCATCCGGCGACCAGAACCTTTCAAGCTCTTCGTATTTTCGTAAACCGTGAATTGGACGAGATCAGGGAATTGCTGGAGGCCGCACCCAGGTTACTCAAGCCCTCCGCACGCCTGGCCGTCATCAGTTTTCACTCCCTGGAAGATCGCATCGCCAAAGACAGCCTGCGGGAGGGCGCGCACCAGGGAATCTGGACCATCTTGACCAAGAAGCCCGTAGCCGCGAGCGAAGAAGAAATGGAACGCAATCCCCGCTCCCGCAGCGCCAAACTGAGAGCGGCGGAGAGAAAAGCCCCTAGCTTCTAGCTATTAGCTTTGCTGTACGGGCAATGAATTCTGTGATCAGGAACATAGGTTTGACAGGTGTGTTGAAGAAGTGGAGCACCAGGCAGGACACGGCCAGGAGCTGAAAGCTAGTAGCTAGAAGCTTCGGGGGGAGGGAACCATGGCGGCATGCACAACAACTTACTACGATGCGGGCCGCGGTTTCGGTGCGCGCGTTGCCGAGAGAAACGCCGCTCTGATGGCCCAGCAGCCGGCGCGCCGGCGCGGTGTGCGTACCCCGGAGTTCTACTTTGCCAGGCGCTTCGATAATTCCCGCCTGGTCAAGGCACCGGACCCGGTGCGTTTGCGCGAAATGCGCATCTTTTCCGCCGCTGCCGCCTTCCTGTTCTCCCTGGTCATGATCTATGGCTTGCAGCATTTTTATGCCATCGAGAGCGGTTATCGCGTCGAGTCGGAGAAACAGGTGCGCGACCAGTTGCGTGAGGAAAACCGCCAGTTGCGCCTTTCCGAGGCTCAGCTCAGCCAGCCCGGCCGCATCGACTCCATGGCCCGGCAACTGGGCCTTGCTGAACCGCAGCCCGGCCAGGTGGTCCATCCCAATGCCCGTGTCGAGATGGGAACTCCGACCATTGCCCAGGTGATTCCTCCGGCGCCCGCCGCGCAGTAGGCGGAAAGACAAACACTAGCCATTAGCCTCTAGCTTCTAGCCACTAGCTTCGGACCGCAAATGATGAATGTGTCAATCTGCGTCGGCAGTCTTCTAAGTCAGGAACAGAGGGCAAACCGGGCACGTTCGGGGCTAAAAGCTAGAAGCTAGCAGCTAGGAGCTGGAATCGCCATGCAGGCAGCCGTTCGAGCCAACCGCAACCGCAGCAATCTGGCGCGCGTCATGCCTCTCCGGCGGGCGCGCTTCTGGCTGATCTGCCTGTTCTTCCTGCTGTGGGTTGGCGTCATTATCTTCCGCCTGTTCTGGCTTCAGGTGGTGCGCCACAACGAGTTTGAGGAGCGTGCCCAGAAGCAGCAGCAGCGCACCTTTGAGGTGGCTCCCCGCCGCGGCGTGCTCTACGACCGCAACCTGCACGAGCTGGCCATGACCGTGCAGGTCGACTCCATCTACGCTGTGCCCACCGAGATTGACGACAAGCAGACCGCCGCGCATGCATTGGCTGCGTTGGTTCACGCCGACCCTGAAGACGGCCAGACCACCGAGGAACAGATTGCCGCGCGGCTGGTTGGCGGGCGCAGTTTTGCCTGGGTGGCGCGCCGCGTCACGGCGGATGTGGCGGAGCGCGTGAAGGCGCTCTCCATGAAGGGAATCTACTTTCAAAAGGAGTTTCAGCGCTTCTACCCGGACAACGAAATCGCCGCGCAGGTGCTGGGCTACGTGGGCACCGACGACAACGGCCTGGGCGGCCTGGAGCAGAAGTTCGAAACGCGGTTGCACGGCGTTCCCGGCCGCATGTATACGGCCATGGACGCCCGCCGCCATGTGCTGGGATCGAGCGAACACGATCCCGAGCCGGGCCAGAACCTGATGCTCACCATCGACGAGAACATTCAGTTCCTGGCCGAGCGGGCTCTGGACCACGCCATGGAGACGACCCATGCGGATAACGGCACGGTGGTGATTCAGGATGTGCACACCGGCCAGATTCTAGCTCTCGCGGTCCGCCCAACCTTCAATCCCAATCAGTTTCGCCATACCACGCCGGCTCTGCTCCGCGATCACGCCGTCAGCGACGTATACGAGCCGGGTTCCACCTTCAAGCTGGTCACCTACTCGGCCGCGCTCGATGATCATGAGGTTACGCCGGACGACATCGTAGACTGCCAGGGCGGCGCAATCACCCTGGCCGGCCGTGTCATTCACGACGACAAGGGCGACCACTTTGGGCGCATCCCGGTCCACGAGGCGCTGGAGCACTCCAGCGACGTGGCCGCCGTGAAGCTGGCTCTGAAGGTCGGCCCCGACCGTTTCTACCAGTACATTCGCGCCTTCGGTTTTGGCGCCCGCAGCGGCACGGAACTGCCCGGTGAGACCCGCGGCCTGCTGCGGCCGGTGAACAAATGGGGATCGTCGTCGATCGGTTCCATCGCCATTGGGCAGGAGGTGGCCGTCACTCCGCTGCAACTGGTGTCCATGGTTTCCACCATCGCCAATGGCGGGGTGTATCTGCCGCCGCACGTGCTGCTGCCGGGACAGGTCGATCATCCCAGCAATGGCCAGGTGCCGGCTACTCCGCTGGCCTCGCCCTTCAAGCCTGGAGGCGATCTGCCCAATCCGCTGCCGCCAGGAGCCCACCGGGTTCTCTCCACGCTTACCGCTGCCCAGATGCGCAAGATGATGGAGGGCGTGGTGCTGTATGGAACCGGCAAGGAGGCGCAGCTCAACGGCTACTCCTCCGGCGGCAAGACCGGCACGGCGCAGAAAATTGATCCGGCCACGCATCTCTACTCCAAGACCATGCACGTGGCCTCCTTTGCCGGCATCGCCCCGGTCAACAATCCGGTGATCGCCGTGGCCGTGGTCATGGACAACCCCAAGGGCGCCTACTACGGCGCCAGCGTCTCCGCGCCGGTGTTTGCCGAGGTGGCGCAGCAAACGCTCGAATACCTGGGCGTTGCCCACGACATCGATGTGCGCACCCAGCGCAAACCCGCCAAGCCTGAAGCGCCGCCCGCCGAAGACGCGCAGGAGCACACCGGCGATATCGGCGCGCTGTACGCCGCGGCCAACGATCTGCCCGACGACGATCCGCAACGCCCCTCCGCCAGTCAGCCCGCTCAGCCGCCTCCCGGTCCGGTTGCGCATAGCGAGGCCCGCCAGGCCGTCTCTCCGCCGCCTCAAACAAGCCCTGCAAAGCCTGCGCAGCCCGCGCAGCCAACCACGACAGCGGTCATGGTCAGCGAAGGCAAGAAGCTGGTCGTTCCCGCGCTCGTCGGCCAGCCGGTGCGCAAGGTTATTGAACTTGCCGCGGCCGCCGGGCTGGAGGTGGAAGTGTCAGGAAACGGGACGGCCCGCGAGCAGGCGCCCGCCGCCGGCACCATGGTTGCCCCGGGAACCAGAATTGTGGTGCGCTGCGGGCGATAGCGGTGCCCGCCACACAGAGGTTCGTTTGTGTTTTGAAAGGGCACGACTTTAGTCGTGCCGCAAGCCCAAAATGAGCAGGGCTTTAGCCCCTGAGGGAACGTGGCTCGGGAATCTGACAGTTGATCAGAGGTTCCCTAGATCAAAGCAAACGCACGCCGGCTGGGAGATTTCCCCCGCGTTAGATACACCACGTCCCCTGGAGTGCCGCTCTCAGCCCTGGCTTGCACCGCTCCGCACCGTGATGATCGAAGGGATGCACGGCGGTCACCTTTCGTACCTACTTGACGAGTTCGGCAACCACCTCGATTTCCTGCTTCCGCGTGCTGCCGGGAAGATCCATCGATCCCAGAACCAGCGGCTTGCCGAGCGCCAGGGTCGACGTTCCTTCCAGTACCGTTTGGCGAATCACCGGATCCTGCGCGCCCATGCCCGACTTCTCCTCCGCAAGACTCGACTGCTCGACTTTTGTCCGCAATCTCAAGCCGTCCGCGTACCCATCCACGGATGCCTCGATACTCAGCCCCACATCGACATATTGCACCTGTGAGTTGGACGTCGAGCTTCCGGCAGCAAACGTTCCGGTGACGATCGGCACACGGCTACCCTGCTTGAATTCGGTCTTCAGTCCCGAAGCCACAATGAGGGCCACATGTTCCGTTCCGAGGCGCTTGCCGCTGTCGGTCTCGGCGATCGTGTAGGTGAGACGGTAGATCTTCGTGGCCCGATCCAGATCCGAGACGATCTTCTGCGCGAGCAGAATATCTTCGGGAGCTCCGTGGATGGAGATGGCGTTCTGCGTTGGCAGGGGATACATCCTGGCCCTGGGCACCATATTGCGCAGGTCGGTCTGAAGATCGTTTAACTCGCTCGCCTGCGTGAGGTTGGTAAGGTAAATGGTCTTATAGATATCCGGGCTCGGTTTCGATTCGCCAGCGTTGCCGTCTGGGGATTGCGCCTGGGCGCGGGTGCATGGCGCAAAGAGCGCCAGAGCCAGCGCAATTCCAACCAGCATCAGGAGAGAGCTGATCCTCCGTCTTCTCTTTTTGTCGCAGTTCAATGTCATTTCTCCTCTCAACGCCGTTCGTCCAAAGGGCTCCACCAGGCTGCGTCCCTTGATGGCGGCATGGCCGGTTCCATCCAGACAGACGCGCAAGGCCAGCTTGCGCTCGGCAAAACATTGCATTGACCCGGCCACCGGTAGGCTCGCACTCTGGCCTGCAGAGTCAACCCTCTGGTTGGGCACGGCCCGGTTCGCGTTCCCGAAATCGGCTATTCTGAAGGAACTCCCCGGAGGTCCCCGGATGCTTTCCCCCGCTGTTTCGCCGCCCGCCTCGCCCACCCCCGTTGAAGAGATCGCGGCCGCGCTGGATCGCATCGGCCCCCTGCACGGCTTGCCCCTGGAAGACCGCCTGTGGCTGGCGCGCCACGGCCAGGAGTTTGTGGCCAACACCGGCGATGTGCTCTTTGAAGAAGGCGCCCTGGCAGAGCGGATGATGCTGATCCTGAAGGGGGAAATCCATGTGCGCCGGCAGCACGGCGGTCCCATGGCGCTGTTTATCGGCCGCGCCGGCCAGATGACCGGCCTGCTGCCCTTCTCGCGGATGAAGAGCTACGGCGGCCAGGGATTTGCTGTCTCCCCGGTGTGGGCGCTGTTCCTTCACAAGTCGCTGTTCCCGGAGATGCTTCAGGCCATTCCCTCCATGGGGCAGCGGGTGGTTTCCACACTGCTGGACCGGGTGCGCGAGGTAACCCGCATCGAGCAGCAGGCAGAGAAGCTGACCGCCCTGGGCAAGCTGGCCGGCAACCTGGCCCACGAGTTGAACAATCCGGCTTCCGCGGCCCAGCGCGCCGCCGCGGGGCTGGTGGCCGAGCTGCGCGCCAACCGGGAAAACCGCTTCAAGCTGGTGAATCTTTGCCTGAGTGAAGCGCAAGTGGACAGCGTGGAGATCTGGGAGCAGAAGATCCTGAGCCGCACGGCCCAGCCCCTGGAACCTGTCCCCGAACCGAATGCGGTCAATTTCATCGCCCGCGAGGAGGCTCTGCGCGCATGGCTCGGCGCGCTGGGCTGCGGCGAGGTCTGGGAGGTGGCGCCGCAGTTGGCCGAGCAGGGAGTGAGCGTGGCCGACCTGGAGGAATTGCACTCGCTGCTGGGCGCCAACGAGACCTGCGTCTCGCTGCAGTTCTTCGCCCGCTACCTGCGCTCCTCGCGCTCGGTAGAGACGCTGGTGAACTCCACGGCCCGCATCTTCGACCTGATCAGCGCCATCAAGGCCTACTCCTACATGGACCGCGCGCCGATTCTGGAGGTGGATGTGCCGGCCGGCCTCGACGCCACGGTACAGATGCTGCAGTCGCGCATGGATCGGGTCGAGGTGGAGCGCAACTACGAGGCCGATCTGCCCATCATCAGCGCCTACGGCAGCGAACTGAACCAGGTGTGGACGGCCCTGCTGGAAAACGCCCTCGACGCCCTGGGCAACCAGGGCCATTTGCGGCTGGCCTGCCGCCGGGAAGGCGAGATGCTGCTGGTGGAGGTTTGGGACACAGGGCCCGGCATTCCGCCGGAGCTGCAGGACCGCGTCTTCGAGCCGTTTTTTACCACCAAGGCGCCGGGGCACGGACTGGGGCTGGGGCTGGACAACGCCATGCGCATCGTCCGCAAGCACCGCGGCCACCTGAGCGTGCGCTCCGAGCCGGGCTCGACCTGCTTCCGCGTGCGCCTGCCCCTGGACCAGCTTCAGGCCTACTGAGCGCGCCGGGCGAGGCTACTCGACGATTTCGATCCCGCGCCAGAAGGCCACATAGCCCTTGATCTTGCGTGCGGCCGGCTTGGGGTCGGGATAGAACCAGGCTGCGTCCGGGTTGTCCTCGCCGTCGATCAACACGCTCATGTAGCGCGCCTGCCCCTTCCAGGGACAGGTGGAGGTGGTGGAACTGGGGCGAAAATATTCGCGCTTGAGGCTGGCTTCAGGAAAGTAGACGTTTCCCTCCACCGTCTCGGTGGTGTCGCTTTCGGCAATGACTTTGCCGTTCCAGATTGCTCGTGCCATGGGCTCTTCCGGTCAAATCCGCATTGGTTTGATGCCCTTGCCGGCTCCGGGGCGGGACAGGCAAGGGCGACGGATATGACAGTAGCAGAGATTCGCGCGCATGGCGAGCCTGCGCAGGACACGGCAGGGCGGATGGCCCGGTTTTTTCTGAGAAGCCCTACTTCACATCGGCGATGGTGTCGATATGGACGCTCTTCTTGGCATCGTCGGCGGTGGCGGTGATGGTGACATGGTCGCCATAGAAGCCCTTGACGGCATCGGGGTTATCGATGGTCCAGACGGCCTTCTTGGCTTCGTCCACAAACACCGGGGCCATGCCGCCCTCGATGCACTTCTTGACGCAGGCCGCGCCGCTGCCGGCGTGTTTGGCGCCACACATCGAGTCGGAAATCCAGCCGTTGATTTTGCTTGCATCGGCAGCATTGGCTGCGACGGCGGCAAAGGAGAAGACAACGATCAGCAAAGCGAGGGTACGCTTCATTTCAACCTCCTGGGGAAGGTAAAGTCTCGATCAGCTTCCATCATGCACGCGGGGCGCAAATTCGGCAAGAGGTTCGCCGCTTAAGGTTTCACCGGATCGGAATCCTGGCCGGGCTCTTCCGCTTTTGCCGACATGCTCTTGCGCCGGGCTTCCATATTCTTCACCGCCATCTCATAGCGCTGCGCCGCCGCCGAAAAGCGGTTCACCAGTTCGCTGGTCTTGACCATGAATCCCGGATTCTTCTCGCGAATCGCGTCCAGAAGGGGCGCAAACTTGGCCAGCAGGAAGAAGCCCTCGCCGTTGCAGTCGACAAACAGCTCCGCGGAAACCGCGCCATGCACCACCATGGCCGCCGCCATCTCCCAGTAGCTCAGCACCTGCCGCAGCCAGGCATTGTGCGGGTCGGCGGGGTTTGCCGCCACGGCAAAATACTCCTCGGCGGTGGCCGGCCAGAACTCGCCGGTCATCCAGGCGCGCGCCTGACGCATCACCGCTTCGGTGCGCAGTTCATACAGTCTGAGAATGATTTCAGCATCGGCAGGCGTTGCAAGCATACGTTCCATGGGCAGTCTCTCCGCTGCCCCATAGTAACGGATCGAGCCGGAAAATACAGTGCAAGCCATTTCCGGCGGGCCTTCACGGCACCCACCTACCGCCTGACAGCCGGCTGCTACGCCGGCTGCAAGGCTCTCTTGCCGCTCTTCTTCTCCGCGGGCTTCTCCACCACCGGCCCATGCGTTTCCACAGTGGGCGGCGGCGGCGCATCGCCGATCCGCTTCGAGTAGTTGCAGGCCACGGTGGCTCCTTCCGCCGGCGCAACTGCCTTCTTGGCCCGCTTCTTGGGCGCGGTCTCTTCCTCGACCGCCTTTTTCTTGTTCGGGCACTCCAGGAAGATCCCCGACTTCAGCGTCTTCTCCACCAGGTACGGGCTCTTGCACTCCGGGCACTTCTTGGCTACCGGCTTGTAGTTGGAGGTGAAGTCGCACTTGGGATAATTCGTGCAGCCCCAGAAGATGTTGCCCCGGCGCGCCTTGCGCTCGGCCAGATCGCCCAGCCCGCACTTGGGGCACTTCATGCCCTCGATCAGGTTCTGCTTCACATATTTGCACTTGGGATACCCGGAGCAGGAAACGAACTCCCCATAGGTTCCCTGGCGCAGCACCAGCGGCTTGGAGCACAGCGGGCAGTCTTCGCCGGTAGGCACCGGCGGCTTCTGCTGCTGCTTCTGGCTCAGCTTGCGGATGGTCTTGCAGGGCGGGTCCTCGCTGTACCCAGGGCAGGACATGAACATGCCGAACGGCCCGCGCCTGAGCACCATCACCCGGCCGCAGTTTTCGCAGTACTCGTCCGTCTCTCCGGCTTCCTGCGCTTCGGGCGTATTCATGTCCGGCTTGGCCGCGGTGTTTTCCTTGGTGAACGTACAGCTATTTTTGTCCTTCTTGTCGTAGGCCGAGCAGGCAAAGAAGCTGCCGAACTTGCCCCACTTGAGCAGCAGCGGCGAGCCGCACAGGTCGCACTTTTCGTCCGTCACCTGCTCCATGCGCTTGATGTCTTCCATCTTGTCGCCGGCATCCTTGAGCTCTTCTTCAAAGTGGTCGTAGAAGCCGTTCAGCAGGACAGTCCACTTTTCCTTGCCTTCTTCAATGTCGTCCAGCTCCTCTTCCAGCTTGGCCGTATAGGCCGTGTCGAAGATATAAGGGAAGTTCTTGACCAGCAGGTCGCAGACCACCACGCCGATCTCGGTGGGATAAAAGCGTCCGCGCGAGCCGCCGTGCTTGACCACGTACTCGCGGTCCTGAATGGTGCTGATGATCGATGCGTAGGTCGAGGGCCGTCCGATGCCGCGCTCTTCCAGCTCCTTTACCAGCGAAGCTTCGTTGTAGCGCGCGGGCGGCTCGGTAAAGTGCCCCTCGCTGTCCAGCCTCTCCAGTTCCAGCGCCTTCACATGGTCCAGGTTGGGCAGCCTGTTGCCCGTTTCGTCGTCCTCGTCCTTCTTCTCGGCGGAAACCTCATAGACCTTGAGGAAACCGTCAAAGCGCTGCACCGAACCGCTCACCCTGAAATCGTAGGTCTTGCCGGTCTTCGACGAAACCGCGGCGATTCTGGCCGTCGAGACGTCGAAGACCGCCGGAGTCATCTGCGAAGCCACAAAGCGCTGCCAGATGAGCTTGTAGAGCTTGAGCTGCTCGTCGCTCAGGTAGCGGGCAATCGACTCGGGGGTGCGCGCGGCGTCGGTGGGGCGGATGGCCTCGTGCGCGTCCTGCGCGGCCTTCTTGCCCTTGTACACATTGGGCGATGCGGGCAGATATTTCGCCCCCAACTGCTTGCCGATCCAGGCGCGCGCCGCGGCAATCGCCTCGGGAGACACACGGGGCGAATCGGTACGCATGTAGGTGATCAGGCCCACCGGGCCCTCGGCGCCGATGTCCACGCCCTCATAGAGCCGCTGGGCAACGCCCATGGTGCGGCGCACGTTGAAGCCCAGCTTGCTGGAGGCGTCGCGCTGCAACTGGCTGGTGATGAAGGGCGCCAGCGGCTTGCGCTGCTGCTCGCGGCTCTGCACCGAGACCAGCGACCACTTGGCCTTTTCCAGAGCCGCGGTCACCTCTTTCATCGCCTTTTCGTCGGGCAGCGCACTGCCAATGAACTGCGCCTTGCCGTCCTTGTCCTGTCCATTGGGAACGAGCACCGGCTCGCCGTCGATGCCTACAAAGCGCGCCTTCAGCTGCTTGTCCGCCTGCTTTTCGGGATGCAAGAGGGCGTCCAGCGTCCAGTACTCGACTGGCTGGAAGGAATTGACTTCCCGCTCCCGCTCCACAATCAGGCGCACGGCCACGGTCTGCACCCGCCCTGCCGAGAGGCCGCGGCGCACCTTGTCCCACAGCAGCGGCGAAATCTGGTAGCCCACCAGGCGATCGAGCACGCGCCGCGTCTGCTGCGCGTCCACCAGGTTCTGGTCCACGTCGCGGGCGTGCTGGAAGGCCTCCTGCACGGCCTTCTTGGTGATCTCGTTGAAGGTCACGCGGCGGATCTTCTTCCGCTCCTTGGCCGAGGTGCCCAACTGCATGGCCAGATGCGCCGCGATGGCTTCGCCCTCGCGGTCAGGATCGGGCGCCAGGAAGATCTGGTCGGCCTTGGCCGCCATCTTCTTCAACTGATCCACAACCTTTTCCTTGCCGGGCGAGACGATCAGCGTCGGCTCGAAGGTGCGGTTCTCCAGCTCTACGCCAATATCCTTTTTGGGCAGGTCCATGATGTGCCCGACCGATGCCCGCACGTCGAAGCCTTTGCCAAGATATTTCTCGATCGTCTTCGCCTTGGCGGGGGATTCGACGATCACCAGTGATTTGCTCATTCCCATCCTTAATACCAAGACCACTCTACCCTGTCCGGCCGCTTGGCTCGGATTTGGGGGTCAATCCCCTGCTCGTCGAGTGTCTGGATTCTGCCTGCGGTTCCGTCCGCTTTTCCGGTCCGGGAAAAAGTACCCGCAAAAGTTGGACGCTACCACGGAACACCGTTGCATTTCCACTCGGAGCGGAACATTCTTCCTCTTTCGTCCCATTTTCGAGGACGCGAAATGGACAAAAATCGCCGCATAACCCCAACAGATTGTGCGCGAAGACGGCCGACGCAAAAGAAAACTCACTCCCCCTGGGCAAGAGGTTGCGGTTTTTCCCCAGAACTCCCGCTTGGCACGGCTTCGTCTGTAGACGGCAGTCTTCCCGCGTACGGGATTTGTCACTACCTGACGCGAAGCGAGAAAGACGTCTTCATCGAGTGGCGTCAGCAACTCCGTGACACCGCGGCCAAGATCGCAGTTGACCGGCGAATCAACCGGATGGAGCCTGGCAATTTCGGCGATCGCAAGTTCTGCCGCGATGGGGCTTGGGAACTGCGCACCGACGTTGGCCCGGGGCTCAGGCCCTGGTACCGTGACCGCATGATTATGGAATGGCCGGACTGTGGCGCCGTGTATGACAGCGTCGGCTTTGTCAATACTCTTTTTCGGCTGCTTTTCTTGAAAACGGCGCAAAGATCTCCTGTGGTGAGGATTTGGGTGTCAAGGGCG
>Ga0302276_10000629_pt1 | contig 32431 bp, 32 predicted proteins | sample III_Bog_N2_3_FD_198768 | JGI IMG/M metagenome (GOLD analysis project Ga0302276, IMG submission 198768) | Peat permafrost microbial communities from Stordalen Mire near Abisko, Sweden - III_Bog_N2_3 | ecosystem: Environmental > Terrestrial > Soil > Wetlands > Peat | place: Sweden: Abisko...
GCCGGAGGGGTGTCAAGGGTCGAGATGAACGCCAAACAACGGCGCCCTTGACACCCCTCCGGCCACAACAAGGGCCTTGTTGCGAAAATTAGTTGACAGGAGCCGACGCTGTCATACATGTCATACACGGCGTTACTGGTGCCGCTAGTCTCTGCCTTGTCCCATCCACCAGGCCTTGATGAACTTCCAGTGGATGTAGACGGAGTGGTTCAGGTGCAGCAGCAGCCCTTCGCGGCCATCCAGAAAGCCGAGGCGGAAAAAGTAGTTGTAGACGAAGGTCGCCCAGGGATTGAGCACCGCGTTCCACAGGAATGAGGGCAGCGACTTGCTGGTGCGGCCCTTTTTTGCCAGCAGCTCGGCAATCTCGGAGCTGTAGCGGTTCATGTGTTCGAGATAAACGACCATGTTGGGGTAGGCGTAGTGGAGCATGTCGCCCTTCAGCTTGCCCCGCGGCCCCGCGAATTGCGGCGTGGAGTGCGGGCCGACCCCTTCGCTGAGCCGCGCCGAACCCCGTTTGAAGAGCCGCAGTTTGCGATCGGGATAGAAGCCGCCGTGGCGCATCCAGCGGCCGAAGATCAGATTCAGCCGTGGGATCCAGTAGGCGCCGTACTTAGGCTCACCGCTGAGCAGATGGCGAATCTCCTGTTGCAACTCCGGAGTCAGCACCTCGTCGGCATCCAGCAGAAGAATCCAGTCGCAGGTGCACAGGTCGAGAGCCACGTTCTTTTGCTCGCCGTGGCCGCCGAAGTCGTGGTAACTGGTCTTGGCGCCGAAGGACTGGGCGATTTCGAGAGTGCGGTCCCTGGAGCCGGAGTCGACCAGAATGATCTCGTCGGCCCAGCGGACGCTCTCAAGGGTGCGGGGCAGATTCGCCTCCTCGTTCATGGCAATCATGGCGACTGATAGGGTCTTCGGCATCGATGGAAGGATAAACCAGCGGGCCCGCATCGTCGGTGAACGGTGGCACATCCAGCGCGGACTTGAGCCCTGTGGTGCTGGCGCTAATCAGGCGGCGCGCCGCCCCAGGTGGAGTACCGCACCCAGGGCGCCTTCGCGAGAAGCTCGGCAAGCTGCGGATTCGGAAAGCGGCGGACGTAGGGCACGGCCCAGCCAATATCCGAGCCGCTGTAAGGCAGCGTGACCACCTGCGCCACCCCGGTTCGTTTCTGGAGCAGGGTGGGATCTTCAAGACCGGCTACGCAGAACTTCACCAGGCGGTGGAGGGCGCCGTGCTCTTCGGCGTATAAATCCAGGCCGTTCGCCTCGCCGAACTCGGCCAGCAGGATGAGCGGACCGAGCGCGTAGAGGTGGTAGTGGAGAGCCATTTGTCCGCGATTCATCTCCGCCGGGAGCGAGCCGTCGGGCTGGATGGCCTTGAGTCCCATGCGGAAAGCCGCAAGAGCCCACTCGCCCGCATCGTGATCGTCGTCGGCGATGGCCTGGGCGGCGACGGCCAGACCGGCCCAATAGATGTGGTTGTTTTCGCCATCGCTGCCCAGGCGAAGGACCTCGGCATCGAAGTACTCCCTGACCCGCGCGGCCAGCCTTCCCAGCCAGCGATGAATCGCTGCGTCCTGGTCGGGCGTTCCCAGCCCGCTGGGACGCACCTTGAGATAGGAAATAGCGACCGCGCTGAGCAGCCAGTTCTGCAGGTACACGCCCTGGTAGCCGGACATCTTGCCGGCAAAAGCATCGGCCTTGGCGGCTGCTTCCAAAAGTGAGTAGACGCAGAGAGCCGCGGCGCGGCTGCCCTTGGCCAGATAAGCGTCCGCAGCCAGCGCCACGAACTGGCTCAGGTGCGTGGAATCTTCAGAGGCTTTCTGGAAGGCGGCTAACTTCTGAGGGTCGATGACCGAGGCATGGCTGTCAATGTAATACGAGCTGATTTCCACCGTGCTGGCGAAGGGCGGCGGCGCAGGGCATGCGTAGGGCGCATCTGTGGCCGCGACCTTGACGTTGTCCCAGGGCGATAGCAGCTTGTCAGCCTTGGCGCCGGGGTCGGCGACGGCCAGCAAGGCAAGAACGAGGAAGCAGCAGCGAAGAGAACTCGGCATCCGGCTTGACCTCACGGCACCATCTTAATGGGCTGGTTTCCCGTTGGCCACGGAGATTGCGGGAAAAGCGAAAACAGCGGCGGCAGCGGGAGCAATCAACGCCAGTGCCGTCGCCTTCATGCTAGAGTGGGATTCCACAGGGGGAGAGGCGCAATGGCGGCTGGAATTCAACTTCCCGGCAATGGCGAAACAATCGACTTGCAGCAGCAGGTGGCGCGCTTGCAGGCGCTGCTGGAGGCTTCGCGGCAGGTGCACTCGACCATTCGCGAGGAAGAGGTGCTGGAGCAGGTTCTGCGCATCGTGGTGCGCGAACTGGAGATGGCCGGGGCGGCCTTTCCGGGCGCCGGACTGGCGTACGGCGATGAGTTGGCGCTGGGCGCGAAAGATGGCGTTGCCCTGCCCATTTATCCGCTGGAGGATCGCGAGGGCCGGCGTATGGAGGAGTTGGTGGTGGCGCCGCCCGAGGGCCGCGAGCTGACCCTCTACGAGGCCGACTTCATCGAGGGGTTGGCGCTGCAGGCGGCGGTGGCGCTGGAGAACGCGCGCAATCACAAGCGCAACCTCGAATTTGCCCGCGTGCAGCAGGATTTGGACGCGGCCCGCGCCATTCAGCGATCGCTGCTGCCGCAGAAGCTGCCCTCGATTCCCGGCTACTCGGTGGGCTTCCGCTCCGTGGCCTGCTACGAGGTGGGCGGCGATTATCTGGACATTGTGGAGCAGCCCGACGGCGGCGTGCTGATGGTGGTGGCGGATGTGGCCGGCAAGGGCATGGCTTCAGCCTTGATGTCGAACGGCTTCCGCTCGGCTTTCCGCGCCATGGCGGCCGATGGAATGGCGCTGGGGGAACTGGCCACGCGCATGAACCAGCACCACTGGGCGGAGGGCGAAGAGGCGCGGCGGCGCTACGTGACGGCCATCTTCCTGCGCCTGCACCCGGAAGCGGGGGAGTTGGAAGTGGTGAACGCCGGCCACAACCCGGGCTTCCTCATCCAGCCGGGCCAGGAGCCGCGATTGTTTGAGGCCACGGGCACGCCGCTGGGACTTTTGCCGGGCATGCACTACTTAAGCGAGCACCACGTGTTTACACCGGGGACTCGGCTCCTGTTTTATACCGATGGGCTGACAGAGGTCTTCAAAGGGGATGAAGAGTTTGGCTCCGAACGGCTTATGGACGTGTTTTTGAAGTGTTCGCCCGGGAAGGCCGATGATATTCTCGATGCATTGTGGGCGGCTATCGAAGAGTTTGCTGAAGGCGGCCCGCAGGGAGACGACATGACCGCTCTGGCGTTGTGCCGCGGCATGAATTCCGGGGAGATGGTGGGATGATCGCTGCCAAAGCCACCACCGTCGAAGTGCGGCTGCCCTCACGGCTCGGCTATGAAAAGGTGGCCATGAGCACCGCGGCCGCCGTGGCCAAGCTGATGGGTTTTCGCGAGGCCCGCGTTGAGGATCTGAAGACCGCCGTGGCCGAGGCCTGCATCAACGCCATCGAGCACGGGAACCGGCTGAATGAAGCGCTCTCAGTGGGCGTGGTGCTGAACGCGGGCGAGGATTCGCTGGAGGTCAAGGTCATTGACGACGGCAAGGGCATGAAAGGCCTGCCCCACAAGCCCGACATCGACCGCAAGATTCACGGCGAAGAAGATCCCCGCGGCATGGGCATGTTTCTCATCCAGGCGCTGGTCGACGAGGCCGAATGGGTGGCCGGCGCAAACGGAAAAAGCAGTTATGTCCGGCTGATGATCCGGCTGGATAAAGAAGCGGATTAACGCAAGGGAATACGGAGAGAAGAAGATCGTGCAAAGCGATACCAAGGCGCACGTGGACCAACTAACTTCCCCGGCCGGTCATCCGGTCACCGTCCTCCGTTTCGAGGGCGATATCGCCAGCACTTCGAAAGACGCCGTTCTGGGCACCTATCAGGGATTGCCCAAAGAGTCGGCAAAGCTCGTCCTGCTGGACTTTACCAAGGTGGATTACATCAATTCGAGCGGCATCGCGCTGGTGATCCAGATGCTGATCGAGGCTTCAAACTCCGCGCAGAAGGTCTATGCTTTCGGGCTTTCGGCGCACTTTACCAAGGTCTTCACCATGGTGGGCATCACCAAGTACGCCGGGCTCTTCCCCAACCAGTTCGAGGCGCTGGCGGCGCTGTAGGACTGCCGTTGCGCTTATTCCGGGGCACTCCGATCCGGGCCTGAAGGCCCTGATATTTGGCCTTTATTCAGGGGGCTGAAGCCCCCTGCTCCCTCCTGAATTGCCGATCTGCGACTCGAGCCTTATTCAGGGGGTTGAAGCCCCTACTACCTCCGGAATTGCCGATCTGCGACTCGAGTACCCGGAAAGGCCCCTCGTTCCCCTGCGCGCGTAAAATGGCCGGTATGAACCTAGAGGCGATTCAATCGGCAATCCGCGAAGCTGGCTGCGACGGCTGGCTGTTTTACGATCACCATCACCGCGACCCCATCGCCGGGCGCATCCTGGGACTGGACGCAAAGGCGCACGTTACGCGGCGGTGGTTCTACTTTGTGCCCGCCGTGGGCGAGCCGCGCAAGCTGGTGCATCGCATCGAGCAGGGCCGCCTGGACTCTTTGCCCGGCACCAAGACGCAGTATTCGAGCTGGCAGGAACTGGCCATCGGCATCGAGGCCATGCTCTTCGATGCGACCCGGGTGGCCATGCAGTACTCGCCCAACAACGCCATCATGTACATCTCGATGGTGGATGCAGGGACCGTCGAGTTTCTGCGCGGGCTGGGCAAGCAGGTTGTGAGCTCCGCCGACATGGTGAGCCAGTTTGAAGCCGTGTTGAGCGAGGAGCAGGTGGCCAGCCACGGCGTGGCGCAGCGGGCCATCGACGCGATTCTGGCCGAGGGCTGGCTGGAGATCGGCCGCCGCCTGCGGCCCGCCTCGGGCGCGGCACAGCCCTACACCGAGTACGACCATGTGCAGTGGCTCAGTGAGGCCATGCGGCGCGAGGGCCTGGTGTGGGAGAGCGGCCCCAATGTCAGCGTGAACGCCAACTGCTCCGACTCGCACTACGACCCCACCCCCGAGCACTCCTCGACCATCGCCGAGGGCGATTTTCTGCTGATCGATATTTGGGCGCGGCAGGACAAGCCCGCCACGGTCTTCTACGACATCACCTGGACGGGCGTGGTGGGCCGCGAACCCAGCGAGCGCGAGCAACTGGTCTTCCAGACTGTGGTCAACGCCCGCGATGCCGCCATCGACGCGGTGGAGCGCGCCTTTGCCCACGACCAGCCCATCCGCGGCTTTGAGGCCGACGATGCGGCCCGCGAGGTGATTCGCGCGGCTGGGTTCGGCGAATACTTTACCCACCGCACCGGCCACAACATCGCCCAGGAACTGCACGGGGCGGGAGCGCACCTGGACAACCTGGAAACCCACGACGAGCGCCGCCTGCTGGCCAACACCTGCTTCTCCGTCGAGCCGGGCATTTATCTGCCGGAGTTCGGCGTGCGCAGCGAGATCGACATGATGACCGCGCCCGGCAAGGCCTGGGTGACGGGAAAGATGCAGCGGGAGCTGGTGAGAATTTAAAAACAGGGAGTAGGGCGTAGGGAATAGGGAATAGGGAGTAGACAGTAGAGGTCAAGGTCAGGGATCAGCCCGCAGATAGATCGATGGGAGCGTGCCTCATTGACGGGCGGGGTTTTCTACTCCCTATTCCCTATTCCCTGAACCCTGGCCCCTTGCGGTATAGTCAAAAAGGAATGGCAATCGAACAAAACAAGAACGTGGCGGCGGGAAGCGGGTTTGTTTACCTGCCTTTGATCGCCGGTTGGCTGGTGCCCGGAGCCGGGCATTTCCTGCTGCGCAAGTGGGCTCGCGGGGCGCTGCTAACGGCATCGATTCTGGGCATGTTTATCCTGGGCATCGCCATGCAGGGCAACCTCTACTCGGGGGCCAGCGACATTCTGCACATACTTGGCCTGGCCGGCGACCTGGGCAACGGGCTGCTGTTCGTCTTCGCCAAGCTTCTTGGCCTAGGAGCGGACCCGGTGCAGGTGACCACCGCCGACTGGGGCACACGCTTCATCGTGGTGGCCGGCCTGCTCAACGTGATTGCCGCGGTTGATGCCCACAATCTCCGCACCGGGAGGAAATCCTAGTGTTTCGTCCCTCACATTTCACGGCAGTGGTACTCTTTGCCCTCTTTGCGTCCATTGTCTTCGGCATCACCCAGCGCGCGACGACGCGGCGCATGATCCACTACGGAATCTATTGTTTTGTGCTCTTCGTGGGCTCGGCGATCGTACTCAGCTGGCTGATGTTTCTGATCGCCCGGTAGCTCCGGCTTTGGTACATTGACTCCATGAACAAGCTCTGGCACGCGCAGAACAAGATGCCACCCAAGCCCACGCTTGAGCAGAGGATCCAGTGGCACCGCGAGCACCAGAAGCATTGCGCCTGCCGGGAAACTCCGAAGAGCCTCTCCGCTTATATCAACCCGCAAAAATAGAGTTTTGCCTGAAGGTCTTCATTTGGCCGGTTTGCCGGAGGCAGGACGGTTCTCCGATGCAGGTCGCGTTTTTACTCTGCAGGCTGGGGAGAATTGCTGTAGCCCCGCTCCCATACCGCGGCGTCGAAGACATGTGTGGAATCGTATCCTTCGCTGCGGTAGAGTTCGACGGCTTGGGAGTTGGCCTCGGTCACGGTAAGGGAGACTTCCCTTGCGCCCAGGCGCAGAAAGCTCGCGGCGGCCAGCGAAAGAAGCATCCGCGCCAGGCCCTGTCGGCGGTAGGACGGATGGACGCAGACCTGGGTGATGTGGCCGCTCTCCGAGCTGACCCGCGAGCCCAGTACCAGGGCCGCCAACTCGCCCGTCTTGCGCACTACCAGCACGGAAGACGCCTGGGGGACGAATTCGCCGCAGCCGGAGTGGCGCACGATGTTGTTGAGGAAGCGCAGCGAGCCGTAGATGGAGCGGTACTGGTCGTTGATCACGCTGTCGGGATGGTCCCGATAGGCCTCGGAGATGAGGCGCGCGGCCGCAGGCAGGTCGTCGTCGCGCCAGAGGCGAAGCTCCAGACCGGCGGGCACAGCCGGCTTGGGAGCGCTCCAAATGCCCTCCAGTTTCCGCACCATGAAGAGCCGGCGATAGAGATCGAAACCCACCTCGCGAAAAATCGACGCATGGGAGCCGGTGGGGTGCAGAAGCAGTTGCGATTCCACACGGTCCACATGGGGGGAGTTCTGCAGCAGTTCCAGGACGTGGCGGAGCAGGGTCTCTTCCAGTTGGCGCGCCTGAGCGGTCCCATGATTTCGCAGGGCAAAGACGTCGCCAATGATCGCCTTGCTCTCCTCGTAGACGCAGAAGACATAGCCGGCGACCTGGCCCGCTTCAAGGGCCGCGAAGCCGGGCAGCATGTGGCTGTCGAGATACTGCATCAGCAACCTGGCCGAGACCCTGTAGTCCCAGTGCAGCCGCTGCCGCCACAGTTCGCCTTCGGCCTCAAGAACGGCGCGCAGGACGGGCGCCGAAAAGTGCCGCAAGTCGAGAATCTCGATGGAAACACCCGATTCCATGCATCTCCTCAAGGAATGCCGCCCACGCCTTGCGCCCAGAGTGCAGAGCGCCTGCGTCCAAAACACCACAAAAGCTCGTAACAAAAGCACGTATCTGGACCGCGTAGAAATGTAGTTTCCCAGTTCTCAAAATCGAGTTCCGGGGCACCCATATCGTAGAATCCAGGTTCCACAGTTCAACGGTAACAGTACCAGTTCCCTCACCCGGGCAAGCTTCCAGACACTTCCAGCCCCGCGCAGGACGAATTTCCGTTCCTCGCCACTTTGCCACGAGTTGCCATCAAGTGCAACTACAGCCGGAATTTATCGGCTGCCCACCATGTAGACCACCAGCCCCTGTTCCGGCCAATTGAAGAGCTGTTCATGGGGCCGTCCTTCCAGGTACTCCTCGAGCGCCGCCGGGGTGTGCAGGTCCACGCCGCCGCGTCCGGCCACGCGCGCCACCAGCAGGTGCTGTTGGTCCGGCACGCCGCTGTCCTCGTAATTGACCACCTCGCGATTGCGATAGAAAGAGAGCCCGTACTCCACGTCGCGCCGTACCCGGAAGACCGCGACCGTCTCATTGCCGGGAGCGACGCCGGCCAGCCGTTCCGCCAGCGGACGCGCGGAGTAGGAGCGATCCAGCAGCCCAATCACCCGCTTGGTCTGGGGGATGGCGGGAATGCCGAAGAACGGTCCCACCCCAAAAAGAAACAGCACCAGCACCATGAGGACCCCGGTGGTCACCAGCCGCAGTCGGGCCACGCCGTAGCCCTTGACTACCACCAGGATCAGCAGCGCCGCGCCCGCTGAGGCCAGCAGCACCACCGCCAGAATGTGCAAGGGGGGAAACTTGGGGCCGTGCGCCACAAACCAGGGCAGCAGCAGCACGAAAGCCGTCATCACGCCCGACAGCGTCGCGTGGCCCACGATCACCCAGCGATGCAGCCCCTTCCCGCGGCAGCGGAAAAGATAATCGCCGGTGAGAATCGTGATGGGAGGTATGGACGGCAGGATGTAGCCCGGCAGCTTGGATTGCGAGAAGGAGAAGAAAACGATGGGAATCAGCGCCCACAGCACCAGGAATTCAGGAAATGCATCGCCCGGACGGCCGGCGCAGGGTTTGCAGAAGCTGGCGTGGCGCGCCCGCCATTCTGCAACCGAGGCGCGCACCGCGTCGATCACGGCCGGAACGGCAACCACCGTCCACGGCATCAGCGCCAGCAGCACCACCACTCCGTAGTACCAGAAAGGCTGCACGTGCTGGTAGCGCGAGGTGGCAAAGCGCTCCAGGTTGTGTTCCAGGAAGAACTCGCGGAAGAAAGTGGGGTTCTGGTGCTGCACGGCAATGAACCAGGGGAGCACCATGGCAAAGTAGAGTACGACTCCCGGCCACCAGAAGGATCGCCACAGGATCGACCAATCGCGGCGCAGAAAGGCGAAGGCACACACGATGACCAGGGCGAGAAAGGGCGCCACGGGTCCCTTGGCCAGGGTGGCCAGCCCGGTGAAGAAGTAAATGTCGTAGAGCCAGAACTTGGAGTCGGTCTCATACCAGGCGTACCAGCCCAGTAGGCCGATGGCCAGAGGCGCCGCCATCTGCATATCCGTGGATGCGCCGCGCGAAAAGCCCATGATTCCGGCGCAGGCCACGGTGATCAGGGCCGCATCCAAGTGTCCCCCGGGGCGGAAGCGCCGCATGTGCAGGTAAATGAGCGCCACCATGATGAAGGCGAAGGTGGTGGAGGGCAGGCGCGCGCTCCAGTCGTGCACGCCAAAGTCCTGGAACAGGAACATGGCTCGCCAGTAGTAGAGCGCCGGCTTCTCCAGCCAGGGATGGCCGTAGAGATAAGGGGTGACGCAGGCGGCGAGCCGGTCTTTGACGGTGTGCGCGGAGTCGAAGTGGCCCAGCATCTCGTGGGCAATCTGCGCGTAGCGGGGCTCGTCGGCACCCACCAAGCCGAATCCGTCGCCGCCCAGAATGGGGGTCAGTCCGTAGGCAAGAAAGAAGACGGTGCAGAGAAGGAAAACCGTGACTTCGCAAACGCCCCTCCACGGCGGCAGGCGCCAGGAGAGCTTCCCGGGCGAATGGGGATCGGGCGGCCCCAGAAAAGGCTCCAGGTAGCCAAGAGCCCACTTGGGAAGGCGTGTCTGTCGGGGTACCGGCGCATCCGGTGCAGATGGTTCCTGAAAGGTTTCCGATTCCAAGGCTTCTCCAACGGACGGGCTTTCGCCTGTTCCCAACAGACTCGCGATTCCGGTCTGGGTCAGTGCGTTTGGGGCAACGAACCTGATCCGACCATGCTCCGCGCCTCAAAACCGGTCGCGGAAATCGTACACGAGGTTTTCACAAATGACCCGCACCCGGCGCAACGTGAAACGAGGCGTTATGTTCAGGATAAAGCCCCTCGACCGCGTTGCTTTCGAGCTACGACGTTTCAAGAAAACGCTCCAGCGTTTCAACTGGGACAAGGCTAACAGATTCCCGTTGAATCGCAATGCCCAGGTCAGCCCGGTTCCACGCCGAAACAAGCCACGCCGAGGCGCAACTGGACCAGAATCTCCTCGATGGCCTGCGGCAACGGCCCTTCCAGCGTGCAGCCGGCCGCGCTTTCGTGCCCGCCTCCGCCCATCCGTTCCGCAATGGCGGCGACGTTGACCTGGCCCTTGCTGCGCAGACTTAGACGGATGCGCTGCTCTGGCAGTTCGCGCAAAAACGCCGCGGCCTCCACGCCGGAGATGGCGACCGCAAAATTCACAATTCCTTCGCAGTCTTCCTCGGCGGCGCAGGTGCGCACCATGTCCTGGTGGGTGACCCACAGCCAGGCCAGCCGTCCGTCGCGCTTCAGGTTGTTCAGTGCCGCGCCCAGCAGCAGCAGCTTCGAGGTAGCGGTTGAAAAATAGACATCCTGGGCAATCCGGATGGGGTCGGCCCCGGCCAGCACCAGTTCCCGCGCCAGTTCAAAGGTGGAGGCCTGGGTCGAGCCGTAGCAGAAACCGCCAGTGTCGGTCAGCACCGTTACGTACAGGCAGGTGGCCATCTCCCGCGTCACCGTGGCCCCGGCGGCCTTCACCAGCCGGTAGACCAGTTCGCCCACGCTGGCCGCGCGCTGGTCGATCCAGTTCAGGTGGCCGAACGCCCGCCCGCTGGCGTGATGGTCGATGTTGAGAATGGGGAACTTCTCCAGCCCTTGCAGGCTGGTGCGGGCCAGCCCGTCGCACTCCAGCAGAATTGCCGCGTCGTAAGGCCCGTGGACGCGCAGCGAGGAGCGGATTTCCTGTGCCCCCGGCAACGCTCGATAGATGTTCGGAACGCGGTCGGCGGAAACCAGGTCGGCGCGCTTGCCCATCTGCCTGATCAGCATCCCCATGGCCAGCATGGAGCCCACCGCATCGCCATCGGGACGCGCATGGGAGCAGACCAGGAAGCGCTCGCCCTGTTGCAGAGCCTTCAGAATCGCATCCATCTGGCGCACCCCGGCGAACTCTGCCGTTGCGCCGGAGGCATCGGCTGGAAAGGGCAAGACCTGATTCCAACTGGCGGGTTCCATGCGCAGTTACTCCCCCGGCGTTTTCTGGTCCACTGTGGCGCTCTCCTGCTTGGCCTTTAGCCGCTTGCGCGACCGGCCCATCAGCTCTTCAATCCGCGCCTGGAAGCGGCCCGAACGGTCGGCGAGGAAGCTCAACTCCGGCACATGACGGACGCCCATCCGGTCTTTCAACTCAATCCGGATGTACCCCTTGGCTGCTTCCAGTCCGGCAACCGTTTCTTCTTCGGCCTTGGCAATGTCCTTGACCGCGGTGTCGAGCGCCACGTAAACCCGGGCCGATTTGGCGCCGGGGTTCATCACCACCTCGGTGACGTAACAGAATCCAATGCGCGGGTCAGAGAGTTCGCCTTCGATCATGGCGCCAATCTCCTCCCGCAGCGTCTCCGCCACTCTGTCCTGATGGTGCTTTCGTGCTCTGTGCTCAAGCATCGAGCCCTCCTGGCTGGGGTAAACCACTCAGCATACCAGAGGCACAGGGGCCGACCGGGCACATTTGGCCCTGGCTCCCGAGGCGGCCGGTCAGCTTGCGGTTTTCAGAAATCAGTTTGCCACGCAGGCGAGCGCTACTCCTCTTTTTTTGCCGCATTGCGCGCCCTCACCTTGAACCAGATAGGAGTTCCCTTGAAGCCGAAGGCCTCGCGGATCTGGTTTTCCAGAAATCGCTCGAAGGCGAAGTGCAGCTTGATGTCGCGATCGGTGAAGAGCACGAAGGTGGGCGGCGCCACGGCGGCCTGGGTCATGTAGAAGATGCGAACGCGCTTGGACATGGGGACGGTCGCGCGCTGGAAATCGACCTTGTCGAGGAAGCGGTTCATCTGGCCCGTGGAAACGCGCTTGCGGCGCTCGGCAGCCACGGACTTGACCTCGTTCAGCAGGCGGGCGATTCCCGTTCCTTCAAGGGCGGAAAGAAACACCACCGGCGCGTAGCTCAAATATTTGAGCGCCGAGCGCAATTGGGTCTCGAAGATTTCGCGGTCGGCCGGAGGCTTGCCGTCGGTGCGGCCGGTGGTCACAGCGTCCCACTTGTTCACCACCACGATGACGCTGCGCCCGCTTTCGTGGGCATAGCCGCCGATGGTGGCGTCTGCGCCGGTGACGCCGTCGGTGGCGTCAACCACCAACAGGGCCACGTCGGCTGCTTCAAGGTGACGTCGCGCCATGACGACGCTCATTTTTTCGGCCATCAGGTGGGTCTTGCTCTTGCGCCGAATGCCGGCCGTGTCGACGAACCGCAGCTGGCTGCCCTCGAATTCCACCACTTCGTCCACCGCATCGCGGGTGGTTCCGGCAATGGGCGAGACGATGGCGCGGGAGGTTCCCGTCAGGGAGTTCAGCAGCGTGGATTTGCCCACGTTGGGGCGGCCGATGATGGCCACCGAAGTTTCGTGCTGCTCGAACTCGCCGTGGGTGGGATTGATCTGGGCGTCCTCGCCGGCTTCATCCGGAGACGCAAATTCGGCGGCTTCGGCTTCCGTGGCGGCCTGTTCGGCGGCCAGGGTCTGCTCTTCGGTGAGCACCGGGGCCGGAAGGGCTTCGGAGATGGCTTCGAGCAGATCGCCGATTCCCAAACCATGCTCGGAACTGATGGGAAAGACGTTGCGCAGGCCCAACTGGCGGAAATTCTCGGCGCCATAGGCCATGGCCTCGCCCTCAACCTTGTTCACGGCGAGGAAGACGGGCTTGTGACCGCGCAGGAGCAGGCGCACGAGATCGTAGTCGGGACTGGCCAGCTCAGTGCGCGCATCCACCACCAGCACCAGGGCGTCGGCTTCTTCCAGAGCCACCTTGGCCTGGGTATAGATCTCGGTGGGGATCAGCTCCGGGTCGTCGGGCACAATGCCGCCGGTGTCGACCAGGCGGAACTGACGGCCCATCCACTCGTACTCGCCATAGATGCGGTCGCGGGTAATGCCGGGCTCGTCGCCCACGATGGAGCGGCGGCTCTTGGTGAGCCGATTGAAGAAGGTGGACTTGCCCACGTTGGGGCGGCCCACAATGGCCACAAGGGGAAACTCTCCGGCACGCGACTTATTCGGCACAACCGACTTGTGATACTTGGTCAAAATATTCTCCATTCGCCGCTTGCCGGATTCTCCGGACAATCGGCGTAACTCTATTCTCTATCGTTTTCAACCTTGAAGTCGCCTCAGTTCCAGATTCGCTGGACTCCGTAGAGGTCGAAGACGCTGTCGCGGCTGATGAGTGGGATTCCCAATTCCAGCGCTTGTGCCGCCAGCAGCCGGTCGAACGGGTCCTTGTGATGCAGAGGCAGCAACCCCGAGCGAATTGCCTGCGTAGTTGTAATTCTTTGGATCACAAATCCCGCCGCGGTTTCCCTGCTTTCAAAAGCCACCAGCAGGCTAGCCGCGTCAAGTTTCCCGACTCCGGTTTTGATCGCTAGTTCCCATGGCGTCGCAACTGAAATCAGCATCTCGTGCGCCGTGTCGGTCAGGAGAGTGAGTACGGCTGCGGGCAACGCCTTGGGAGAGCTGCGATACCAGAGGTAGGTATGCGTATCGAGCAGGTATTTCATCCGATTTGTTCAAGCCGGGAAGGCTCGGATTCCTCGGGATGCCTGGCCTGTTCTCCGTCAAGCATGAATCCGAAGCCGCATTCGACCAATTCCTGGTCAGAAAGTGGATCGAAGGCGCTATCGTCGGCATGAACCAAGCCTTCGAACCCGCCCGGGATTCGCTGTCTGGGCGCAGGCGGCTCGATGGGCACAATCTTCGCCACCGGCTTTTTGCCGCGCAGGACAATCACCTCCTGGCCCGCTTCTGCCTCTTTGAGCAGCCGCGAGAAGTGGGTTTTCGCCTGGTGAACGGTATAAGCCATGGACTAAGTATGCTTAGTCCATTCGGCAAAGTCAATGAAGGCGGATGTCCGCGCAGGCCGCAGAAAAGTAAGTACCTTCTTATCATTTCGCAATATTTCTGGAGCCGCACCTGCTCTCCCGTTTTTGTTTGGGAGGAAACCATGCACATTCACGGTAACTCCATGGGGATGAATGCAGCCGATTTATACTCTGCAGCGCAAGGAGAAGGAGCCGCTGCGGCCAGGCGGGCCGCCGACACGCGCAAGAAGCTGCAGAGGAACGCAGGGGGGATCGAAGCCGGCGCCAGTCCGGAAGAGGCTTTGCTGACCGGGCGGTGGATGGATTCACGACCTAGCAGCCTGTGGTAAATGTCTAAATGAGCCGAAATACATCCCTCAGGGGCTAAAGCCCCGCTGATTATGCGGTACTTACGGCACGGCTAAAGCCGTGCCCTTTCAAAACAGCCTATCCCGAGGCTCTGTGGAACAGCGAAAGCCGTGCCCTTTCAAAACAGGACTTTCACCACGGGCTGCTAGCCAGGTTCTGAGCGGGGGAGAGTACCACGCCAGCGGCAAAGACCCGGATTTCGGCTGAGGCGCGCATCTTTCAAAAGGAGTTGGCCGCTGCGGGCGGAACAGGCCAGTCCTCGTCACTATGATGGGTAGAGCACCCGGCCCCTATGACTTCCAGCGAGAGCCCAACCCGCACCCTGCCCACGCTCTACGAGTTCTTTGCTCCGGGGGGCATCCTGGCGCGTTCGCCGCTGCCCTATGAGTACCGCCCGGGGCAAATGGAAATGGCCAAGGCCGTGGAGCGGGCGTTGGAGGAACGGCGCCACCTGATTGTGGAAGCCGGCACCGGCACCGGCAAGACGCTGGCATATCTGTTGCCGGCGTTGCGCACCGGGCAGCGGGTAATTATCTCCACCGGCACCAAGGCGCTGCAGGACCAGCTTTACTTCCGCGATGTTCCGTTTCTGGAGACGCTGATCGGCGATCTGCGCGTCTGCTACATGAAGGGCCGCGCCAACTACCTTTGCCGCCACAAGCTGACGGCGCTGCGCGATCAGCCGATTCTCTCCGGCCTGGAAGAGATCGACCAGTTCCAGCAGATTGCGGAGTGGGAAAAGAAAACGGAAACCGGGGACCGGGCCGAGCTTTCCGGCATGCCGGAGTCGAGCGCGCTGTGGCAAAAGCTGGATGCGCGGACCGAGGCCTGCCTGGGGTCCACCTGTCCCGATTACGGGCGCTGCTTTATCACCGAAATGCGGCGCAAGGCGCTTGAGTCCGACATCATTATCGTGAACCACCACCTGTTTTTCGCTGACCTCTCAGTAAAGCGCGAGGCTGCCGGCGCGGCGGACGCGGGAATTTTGCCGGATACGGCGGCGGTGGTGTTTGACGAGGCGCACGAGCTGGAGGATGTGGCCTCCAGCTACTTTGGACTTTCAGTGAGCAACGTGCGCTTTGAAGAGCTGGCGCGGGATACGGACGCGCTGCTGCGCGGCAAGGAAGGCGCGGACAAACTGCCCGCCCTGACGCAGCAGATTCGTGAACGGGCGCGGATGTTCTTTGCGGCTCTGCCCATGGCAGGAGACGGGCGCCAGCCCTTTACCGGGCGCGAAGAGTTTCTGGAGACATCTGGCGACCTCTACATGGCGGTGCGGGCTACGCTCAAGAGGATGGAAGCGGAGATGGAGGGGATGAAGAGCGTGGACGAGGCGCCGGGGCTGAAAAAGCGCGTGGCGCGGCTGCGCTCGGAGCTGGAATTCATCCTGGAATCGAACGCGCACAATATGGTTTATTGGATGGAGCGGCGAATCTCGTCAGGCGGCACAGAGAGGCCGGGAGGACGAGGCGGGTTCCGGTCGCAGTCGCGGACCACATTTCTGCAGGCCACGCCCATCGATGTTTCCGAGCTTTTGCACGAGCTGGTTTTCGAGCAGATTCCGACCGTAATTCTTACCTCGGCCACGCTGACGGTGCAGGGCGGCTTTGAGCACATGCGCAAGCGGCTGGGCCTGACCGAGGCGCGCGAACTGGTGGTTCCTTCGCACTTCAACTACGGCAAGCAGGCTCTGCTGTATCTGCCGCCGGAGATGCCCGAGCCACGCGATGCGGAGTTTCCCGAAGCCGCCGCACGCTGCATCCGGCGGGTGCTGGAACTGAGCCGCGGCCGCGCATTCTGCCTGTTCACGAGTTATGCGCAGATGCGCGACCTATACGAGCGCCTGTTGCCGGTGCTGGACTTTCCCATCCTGCTGCACGGCACGGCTCCGCGGAAAGCGCTGCTGGAGGAGTTTCGCACCACACCCAACGCAGTGCTGTTTGGAACTTCAAGTTTTTGGCAGGGCGTGGACGTGCAGGGCGAGGCGCTGAGCTGCGTCATTATCGACAAGCTGCCTTTTGCCGTGCCGAATGATCCGGTGGTGGCGGCGCGCATGACGGCCATTGAAGAAGCAGGTGGAAAGCCTTTCTTCGACTACCAGGTGCCCTCGGCGGTACTGACGCTGAAGCAGGGATTCGGACGGCTGATCCGGTCGCTCGAAGACCGCGGCGTGCTGGTGCTGCTGGACCCGCGGATTCGGCAGAAGAGCTATGGGAAGATCTTCTTGGCAAGCCTGCCGCCGTATCGGATGACGACGACGATTACGGATGTGGAGGAGTTCTTCAGCAAGGAGCCTCATGGAGAGTCACAAGAGTAGAATTCTCTGCTGATACCCCACTCGAAATAGAGGCGAACTGGAATGTCTATACCCGATTTTCAAACATTGATGCTCCCGCTTCTCAAACTTGCGGCAGATAAGGAGTGGCGTATCTCTGATGCCGTGGAACGCTTGGCCGAAGATTTCAAGCTTTCTCAAGAAGAGAGAACTCTGCTGATTCCATCTGGTCGCCAAACGACATTCTCCAATCGAGTAGCGTGGGCAAAATCGTACCTCATCAAAGCGGCTCTGCTCACACCAACCAAACGCGCTCACTTCTGCATTTCAGAGCAAGGTAAAACAGTCCTTGCTCGCCCGCCTGAGCGTATCACGATCAAATACCTAAGCCAGTTCCCTGAATTCGAGTTGTTCAGAAAGGCGAGTGGGCATGAAAATGGAGCAACCGACGAGCAGCTTACTGATTTAGCCCATGAATCATCTTTGACGCCCGACGAAACCATGCGCCATGCCCACTCATTGCTTGAGCAAGAACTCGCCGATGAGTTGCTGGTCAAAATTCGCTCAGGCACTCCAGCGTTCTTCGAAAACCTGGTCGTCCGCCTGTTATTTGCAATGGGGTACGGTGGTTCGGTAACGGAGATCAATAAAGCTCTAGTCGGTGGAGCGGGCGACGGTGGTGTTGACGGCGTCATCGATCAGGACATTCTCGGATTGGATCGCATCTACGTTCAGGCCAAAAGATATGCAGACGGAAACACCGTCGGAGCAAGTGCAATTCGAGATTTCTTCGGAAGCCTTGACCGATTTAAAGCAACAAAAGGACTGTTCGTTACAGCTTCAACCTATACTGCTTCCGCCCGAGAGACTGCAGGAATGTTGAGTAAACGAATTGTCCTCGTGGATGGAAGCCAGCTGACGCGGCTCATGATTCGTCATAATATTGGGTGTCGTGTGGAAGATACGCTCGAAATCAAGAAGATCGACGAAGAATTCTTCGAATAGTCGTGATCATCTTCGATCTAGCGAGGAGGAACTTGCATGAGCGCTCAGCGCAAATCGACTTTCAGCGGTTCCAGTTCCAATCGCTTTCTTGAAGAGCAAGGCGTGCTGGATGAGGTTGATGCCGCGGAAGGCATTCAGCAAGGGTTGGCGGACGCGAAGCAAGGTAAGATTCGGCCAGCAAGAGAATTCTTTGCCGAGTTCGAAGATGCTCATGCCGACCTCAAATGCAAATGAAAAATATTGCTGCGAATCAGGAAAGCGTGAAATCGCAGCAAACCCGCGACGGTTCTCCGAACCGATAACTTCCTTGGAAGGCTCAATATCCCCATGCAGATAACGGCGAACGATGTTCTGGTCGTGATCGATGTGCAAAACGATTTCTGTCCCGGCGGAGCGCTGGCAGTGGCCGAGGGGGACGCGGTGATCGAAGTCATTCATCGGGTGGCGCCGCGGTTTGAGCATGTGATTCTTACCCAGGACTGGCACCCCGTGGGGCACTCTTCGTTTGCGTCGAGCCATGCGGGAAAGAAGCCGTACGAGCAGATCGAGCTGAGTTACGGAGTGCAGACGTTGTGGCCCGATCATTGCGTGCAAGGCAGCACGGACGCGGAGTTTCACCCGGCGCTTCATCTGCCGCAGGCGGAGCTGATTCTGCGCAAGGGTTTCAGGCCGCAGATCGATTCGTATTCAGCGTTTTTTGAGAACGATCGAGAGACGGCGACCGGGTTGGGCGGCTATTTGGAAGAGCGAAACCTGAGCCGCGTCTTTCTGACGGGGCTCGCGTATGACTTTTGCGTGGGCTACTCGGCCATGGATGCGCGGCGACTGGGTCTCGAGGCGGTTGTGCTGCGGGATGCGTGCCGCGCCATCGACCTGGACGGCTCGGTGGGGAAGATCGAGGCCGGGTTTGCGGCCTACGGCGTTGCAGTTGTCGATAGCGCGTCGCTGGCGGGCTGAGTACGCTTTACATCTCTTGACGGTAGCGACACTAGTTGTCTGGCGAAGGGGCGTAGTAGCCCTTGCGCACCTGCACCTTCAACCCATCGCCGCGGCATTCCACTCCAACGCGCCGGAAGCCCCCGTCCAGCTTGGTGTTCAAGGGCGTATAGCTGGCCACGTACTGGGTGCGCAGTTCATCCTCGATCTGCTGGAAGGCGGCTTCGAGCTTTTTGCCGTTGTTGCCCACGTCGATCAACCGGCCGCCAGTTTCCTCGGTCATCTTCTTCATGGCCGAGAAGCCGCTGTAACCCCAGCCCCCATAAAAGCCGCGATCGGCGATCAAAATCGTGTAGAGGATGACGTTGGATTTCTGCGCGGCAGCGATGGCATCCTGGATCTTGGTCTTCGAGCCCTGGTCCTCGCCGTCGGTGAGCAGGATCATCGCCTTGCGGCCCGTCTCCTGGTTCATTTTTTGCCTTGAGGCCAGTTCGACCGCATCGTAGAGCAGGGTGCCCTTGGGCGTTCCGTACACCGGGACTGTTCCGCCACCCGCACCGGGAATGCCCGCGGCGCCATTGCCGCCGGCGGTGTTGATTTCGGCCTTGTCCATGGCGCGCGACAGCTGGTGGGCGCTATTGGTGAAGTCCTGCAGCAGGTCCACATTCACGTCGAAGGAGAGCAGAAAAGCCTCATCCTTGGAGCGCAGAACACGCTCCAGAAACTGGCTGCCCACCTGCTGTTCCAGGGGCAGAACCTGCTGCTGGCTCCCGGATGTGTCCAGCAGAATGCCCAGGGTGAGCGGCTGGTTGGTTTCGGCCACAAAGCTCTTCAGCGTCTGCGGCTGCTTGTCTTCCGTCACCGTGCAATCGTCTTTGGTCAGGTGGGGAACCAGGCTCCCGCTCTTGTCCTTGACGGTGAAGAACAGATCTACCAGGTTGACGTTGAGTTTGAGGGTGGCCACCAATTCTTCCTCGGGTGCGGCGGGCGCATTGCTCACCGGAGGCGCGTCCGGCGAGGGCGCAAGCTGACTCCATGCCGCGGGAACCCATCCCGCCGCCCCCAACAACACCACTGCAATGCCCCAACGAATTCTCATTCTGGTCCTTAGGACGAATTTTCAAGCCCGAAGTAAGCATACGCGGCGTGTTTCTTTAGCGGCAGGCAACCTGCAGCGTCGCCGCGCGTCTGATACTCTGACGAGTGCAGCCTTACCGGCCGATTCCGACCGCGAGGGCAGTGCATTTGCAGAGTGTTTTTCAACAAGAACGGGTCGGCTTTCGGTTTTTAGCTCACTACTGACCACTGCATCTGCGGCGTCTGGGAGGACGATATACCTGTGAAGCTAGGTTTAACGGCAATGGCGCTGGCCGCGCTGCTGAGTTCAGGCATCATTTTGAGCCCGGCGGTTTTGGCCCAACAGCAACAACCCGCGGTGCCCGACGCGCCCACGCCCCAGGCGCCTCCGCCGTTGACCGGCGTGAATGGCCCCATTACGCCAGGACAGGGCGCCGGCGATGTGCAGCAGGGCCCCACTTCGTCTTCGAACCCCACGACCCCGCAGCCCGAGCCCAGTTCCCAGGCACCCACCCCCCAGGGCAGGGACGACTTCCAGACCAAACCCCCGGAGATCCTGGGGGGAGACGAGGCGGTTGAAAAAACCGCTACCCTCATCCGCATGAACGTCAACTACGTCGACGTCCCGGTCACCGTGAAGGACGCCAAGGGCCACCTGGTCGCCGGACTCACGTTCCGCGACTTCAAGATCTTTGAGAACGACACCCGCGAGCCGATCGCCACGTTTTCCGTTGTGCCATTCCCGCTGTCTGTTGCTTTTGTGATCGACCAGAGCCTGACCTCGGATGTGATGGCCAAGGTGAACAACTCGCTGGGCGCGATACAAGGCGCGCTGACCCCCTACGACGAGGTTGCGGTCTTCTCTTACAACAACGGCGCCCAGGAGCGGACCGGCTTTACCGGCGCGCAGAGCGCCCGTCTGCCCGCGGTGCTGGCGCTGGCCAAGGCGACCGGCAGCGAAGAGCTGGTGCCCGTCAACAGCGGCCCTCTGGCCGGCTGCAACATCCGCCAGAACGGCAACTGCGTCGACCCGAACCTGCAGCCCGGACGCTCGGCCGGCGGTGGCTCGTTCATGACCATCCCCAAGGAGATTCACACCCTGAACGACGCCATCCTGGCTGCGGCGAAGGAACTTTCAACCCGCCCCCACGACCGGCGCCGCATCATTTACGTCATCTCCGACGGCAAGGAGGCCGGCAGCAAGGCCACCTACAAGGACGTGCTGGCGTACCTGGAACACAACAAGATCGCCGTCTACGGCACGGCCGTGGGCGACTCCGCGCGCTGGGGCGAGGGCTACGTGAGTAAGCTCCACCTGCCCTTCACCATGTACGACAACCGGCTGGCCGGCTACGTCATCGCCACCGGCGGCACCCTGGACGCGGAGAACAGCGTGAACGGCATCGAAAAGGCCTACGCCAAGATTGCCGAGGAAGCTCGCAACCAGTACACCCTGGGCTACTACAGCCATCAGCCGGTCATCGACGGCAAGTTCCGCAAAATCGACGTGCGGGTTACCCGGCCGGGCCTGGATGTGATCGCCAAGAACGGCTATTATCCCTCCGCGCAGGACATCCGCTAGGGTCCTGACTGAATGGTTTCGTACTGTTGAATGCTGGGTTTCCCAGGTCTCAAAATCGAGAACTGGGGCACCCAGCATTCCTACAACTTCAAGCGTTCTGAAACAGAAAGGCCTGTGCTTGCGCACAGGCCTTTCTGTTTCAGCACCAAGCGGCGCATACTTCTTCGGCTAAGTCGTGGGCCGGATAGGAAGACCCGCCCCAACGATCTGGCCGCGATTCTTGCTTACTTGGGCGGGTCGACCGGAGCCGGAGGCGGCGGCACAGGAGCCGCAGTCTGCTGCACAGTCGGGGGCGGCTGCACTGGCGGCGCCGTAGGCGTCGGATCAACCACGCCCTTGATGCCTTCCTTGAAGCCCTTCAAGCCTTCGCCCAATCCCTTGCCCAGTTCCGGCAACCGCTTGGCACCGAAGAGCAAAAACGCCACTACGCCAATCACCAAGATGTGCCACGGCTGCAATAAATCGCCCATTGATTCATCCTCCGCGCGCCGCGCTCGCTCCGCCGCGCCTTCTCAGAGGATATTGTCGCACAAAGCCGGAACCCCGCGCAGCCCAGGCCGCAGTTGCGGGGCTCCCGATCTCTAATTCACCTGGGCCGGGGCGCCCAGCCGTTCGGTCACCATGGCGTAGAAGGCGCGCAGGTCTTCCTCTTCGCCCGTGGTCAGCCGGCGGTAGACCTTCATCAGCGGAAAGAGCCTGGAACCACGCACATCCACGGACGGAACCGAGACCGCGCCGCCGGGATAGGGCGTCATCTCCCAACTGCCCGCATAGCGCCGCCTGAGCACTTCGCCCAGGTAGCTGCCCCACAACCGCACCTCGAAATCCAGGTCCAGTTCCGGGCTTTCGCCTACCAGGACCAGGATGTCGTCCAGCGCGTCGATGGAGTCGGAACTATAGTCCAGCGTCTGCTGGAATTCCTTTTTGGCCCACTCCGCTGCCGTCCGTGCATAGCCCTCCATCATCGCTCCCAGGTCGGAAAAGGGCGACGACTCCAACTTTTTGCGCAATTCAGCCGAGTTCTTCATCCAACATAGAGAATAAACGCCTGCGCGCCGGAACCGTAGATGGAAAATGGAACGCGGTCCCGGCTTTATGGCAGACTGAGAACAGTTGTGGAGATCGCCTTGTTGAAAAAAGCAAAGTTGCTCACCGTTGCCCTGCTGCTGGCCTTGAGCGCCGGCCCGGCCCGCTCCGCCAACCGCGAAATCTATCCCGCCCCGGCGCAGGCCAAAACCGATCTGGCCGCCGCTCTGAAGACCGCTGCCGCCACGCACAAGCGCATTCTGCTGGACTTTGGCGGCAACTGGTGCGGCGACTGCCAGGTGTTGGACGTTTACTTCCACGATCCGCAGAACCGGCCCCTTCTGGAGGCAAACTTCGTCCTGGTGCACATCAATGTCGGCACCATGGACGCCAATCTGGACATCGCCCAGCGCTACGATGTTCCCCTCGACAGGGGCGTGCCGGCTCTCGCCGTCCTCACCGAGAAGGGCGGATTGCTTTATAGCCAGAAGAACGGCCAGTTTGAAGCCATGCGCCGCATGGAGTCCTCGTCCGTGACCCAGTTCCTGGTGCAGTGGAAGCCCGTCCGGCCCGGTTGTTCCACGGTGATGGTGAACTGCTAGAGTTGTGAGTCGTGATTTCATCCCGCTCAAGCGGTCATCTTGAGGGAGCGAGGAGTTTGGCAATGACGACCACGGAAACGCGGGTACTGCGCGTGAGCCGCAGCTTCGATGCTTCGCCGGAACGCGTCTTCGACGCCTGGCTCGATCCCGCGACGGCAGGCAAGTGGCTCTTTGCCACGCCCACCGGGCAAATGGTGCGTCTGGAGATCGACGCCCGCCCTGGGGGCAGTTTCCTGATCGTGGAACGGCGTGACGGCGAGGATGTGGAGCACAAGGGCGAATACGTCGAGCTCGACCGACCCAGCCGTATCGTTTTTACCTTTGCTGTGCCCAGGTACTCGTCCTTGGTGACGCGTGTCGAACTCGACCTGGTTCCCGCCGGATCGGGATGCGATCTGACCCTGACCCACGAAGGCGTTCTGGCAGAATGGGCCAGCAGTACCGAAGCGGGCTGGCGCGGCATTCTCGACGGTCTGGCGGCATCCCTGGACCCAAAATAGGCCCATCTTATCTTTCGCGGTGGAAGACGGCGCGCAAGTCGGCATTTCCGGTGCCGGAAGCGTAGTACGCCGCCCAATAGTAAGGGTGGACGTAGCGCGGATTGCGGAGCAGGGATTGCCGCGCCGCCGTCAGGGCGCCGGGCACGCTGAGGCCCCGGGCGAGGCCGCCGTAAAAAGCATCCATCATAGGAACGGCGGAGGAGGAGTCGATCTGCCAGCGGGTGGCGACCACCTCCGGTACGCCGAGGGAAGCCAGCGTGTCCACAATGTCTCCCATGCCGTGATTCCAGCCCTCCTCAGTTTTTCCTGTGGAACAGGCGGAAAAAACGGCCAGGCGCGCGGCGCGCGGAGGATGAGCGCGCAAAAGTTCGCTATCGAGGTAGGGCCGGTCGGTTGCCAGGCCGGAGGGCGCCAGAAGCAGGCGCGTGTCCCCATCGAGCCGGGTAGCGTGGCCTGCAAAGTGAATGATCGAGGCCGATCCGAGACGCGCGGCCACCTGGGGCTCAGTGGCCAGGCCAGCCAACAGAAGATCCGCTGAGCGGTCGAAGCGGGCCACGTCCCTGGCTTCGTCGATGGCTTCAGGCAGCAGTTGCTTCTCACCGGAGCCGATGGACGCGCCCACCACCAGGGATTTGCCTGGAGAGAACGCGGATGCATCCAGCCGGCGGTGAAGGAGCAGGGACGGAACCTCTTCAAGATTGAAGACGATCCCCAGGGGCCCGGCTGAGGTTGCGACCGAGGGCCAGGAGACATTGCCGAGCAGGGGGTCGGGTTCGAGCAGAAGGCGGGCCTCCGCGCGCGAGGCAGCGGACGAGCTGGTTTCGAACTCGCTGGCCTGGACCAGTTCGCCGAAACGGCGGGCAGCCTGATCGACCGAGGCCTGCGAGGTGGCAGGAGAGCTGACCACCCGTTCCAGGGCGGCGGCGGAAGCCATCAAATCCTGCTTGCGGAGGGGAATCTGCCTCCAGACCACACCCTGCGCATCGGCGCGATAAAGCAGAAGCCGGTCGCCCAGGACGATCTGGCCAAAAAGCCGGGACTGCGCCGCTCCGGGGGCTGCGCCGAGGGCGTGTTCAAGCTTCGGCCTCAGGCAGGCGAGTCCACTGGCCGGGCAAGCGGGAACAGGCAAACCGAGAATTCGGAGCCGGTAACGCTCCCAAAGAGCAAGAATTTCGACGCCGGGACGGTTTTCGGCCTGCCAGATTCCGGCCAGCACGGCATACAAATCCCGATTCTGTTCGGCAAAGATGATGTTGGCTGCGCCGACCTTGCGCGCCTGGCGTTCCTCCTCCAGAATGGCGTCGTGCACCATGCGCTCGGCTGCCTCCGGATGGCCCTGTTCCAGCTCCAGTTCCCCGCGCGCGGCGGCATAGGCCCTTTTCTCAAGAGAATCGTCCTGGCCCGCCATGTGGCTCCTGGCGCTGTCGAGCGTAACCTCGGCATCGGCCAGATCTCTGCGTTCGAGATAGAGGTTGGCCATGGCGACCTCACTGTCGGCCAAAAAGCCACGGGTGGAGCTTTCATTGCCGTTGGCAGCCAGTTCGCTGCGCACTTTTCCCAATTCCGCCTTGGCCTCGGGAAGAAAACCGGCTCGAATGGCGGCGATGGCCAGATCGTAGCGCTGGGAGGGAATCAGCGCGCGGCTCTCAGTGAGTTCGAGAACACCCACCGCCTCGCGCTGGAGCAGCAGGGCCAAGTGGGCCCTGGGCGTGGATTTCTCCACTTCGGCCAGGCCGGCCAGGATGGTATAGCCGCGGAAAGGAGGATAGTCGCCGCCCCTGAAGATCTGGGAGGTCTTCATGTAAATGCGCCACGCATCCTCGGTGTCTCCGGATTCGATGGCCGCGCCGCCGAGCTGGTTCCTGACCCGGATGCCGAGAAGCGGATAGCGGTGGTCGGCAGCGAGGCGATCCGCGCGCACAAACGTTGGGCCTTCCGTGGTGGCCGATCCGGGGCCGGTGTTGCAGATGCCGTCTTCGGTGAGGGCGTAGATCTGAATCGAGGCGAACTGGGGGTCGCGTCCCAGCAGCGGATGAGCGGCCTTGTAGCAGCCGCCCAGATTGGAGAGGCGCTGCAGGGCGTAAGCCTGTTCCACCTGCGCGCGGTCTTCTCCGGCACGGTTGCCTTGCTGGCCAAAGAGTCGTCTGGCCTGGAGAGCAGACTGCTGGGCGGCGCTATAAGTGCCGGCTCCATCCGCATCGATGGCACGGCCAAGGCTGAGAGCAGCCTGCATGAAACCTGGAGAAGGGAGGGCGGAGGAAGGAGGGAGAAACTGGGTAAGCCAGAGGTCCTGGTGGTTGCGCTCAAGAGAAGCGGCGAGGGCGTGGAGGAGGGCGCGCGCGGCCTGACAGCTCTCTGCACACGGCGAACCGCGGGAACGGTCCACGGGCAGAACAAACGCAGGCTCCATCAGCCGCGACAGCAGAGAACTGGAGAGTTCTTCGTCGACCGCTGCAAGGGAGGTAGAATCCCCGGCCAGCGCGCGCATCGCCTGGGGCGTGGCCAGGCGCAGGTCCAGGCGACTGCGATGGGTCTTCAACTGGTCCAGCTTCTGTTCCAGCAACTCGATATGGCGGCGTCCCGCGGTGAGCCAGGCTGGGTCGCGCTCGAAACGCAGAAAGCGGTTCCAGGTTTCCACGGCGTTCATCAACTGGCCGCGATCTTCCATGACCACCGCTTCGTTGTAAAGCAGGACCGGATCGCCGGGAGCCATTTCGTCGGCGCGGCGCAGGGCATCGAGGGCCGTGGCGCGGTCATTTTCACTGCCGGTGGCGGCGCCGCGCTCAAAGTAGGCCGAGGCATCGTCCTGCAACAGGTCGGGGGTCACCGGTCCAGCGGCCAACAGGCGGTCGAGAATGTCGATGGCCGGATCGAATTTCTCTTCGAGAAGATCGGCGCGGGCATCCAGTTGGAGCCAGTGCGGATCGTCGGGCAACTTTTCCAGGTTGCGCTCGATTTCGGCGCGGGCTTCAAGCAGGCGGGAGGATTCGCGGCCGGTGCCTGCGCCGCGGAGGTGGGCTTCCGGGGTGACTTCGGCAAAACCGGCGCCGGGAATGCGCAACTCGAAGATGCGGGAGCGGGTATATGCCTCGGCCATCAGCCGCTCCGGGCTGTGGGTTGCATGCTGCCAAAAGGAGAGCCCGCCGACCAGCAACAGCGACGCTGCGAGAGCTGCCCCGGCCCACAGATAGATCCTAGCCCGCCTGCCGTGGGTTCCGTGATGAGGGGTGGCGGCAAGCTGGGCGGCCAAAGAGCGCCACCGGGTACCTGGAGTCGAGAGCAGGGCTGCAACCGCGGCATCTTCTTCCAGCGAGGCGTTTTCCGAGAGCAAATTCAAGCCCCGGCGCATGCGCGCGGCGCAATGGGGGCAGCCAGCCGCATGAGCCATCAACTGGACAATTTCGTTTTGGGAGGCCTCGCCGATGGCCAGCCAGACCCAGTCGCCGGGCTCAGGACAATCCCCCTGCGCGCGACCGGGCAAAGCTGTGCCCTGGGGCGCTGGATCTTCCAGCAGCTCATCGAGCGCCCTAAGCTGAGCCACTTCAGGGCGATCTGCCGGGCTGGGCGGGTGGTTCGGGTTCATTTCTTTCCTCATCGCAACACTCTATCTATCGGATTTGCGGGGTACATTCCTTTCAGCAAAAACCATTTACTCCTTTGAGATGCGTTCAACTCTCCGGCTTGGGTTTGACCGTCTCAAGCTGGCCACGCAGCCAGATGGTGACGCGGCGCAGCGCGCTCTCCACGCCTTTGGCCGTCAACCCGGAGCCGGGTACGCGGGCAATCTCCTCGGCCGTCAGCCCTTGCAGGTAGTAGAGCCAGTAGATCGCGCGGTCGCGTTTCCCGATGATTTCCGGTGCGGAGCCGAGTTTGCGGTCCAGTTCCGCCAGCAGCGCGGAACGCCCGATGCGCGCAGCTTCACGGGAGCCGTCGCCATCGCTGGGGGGCACCTCGTCATCGAAGGACATTGTTACCGCTTTGCCGCCCCTCTTCGTCGAGGAGATGCGGCGGAAATAGTCGTTGGCAACCGAGGCGGAAACGATGCGCAGCAGACCGAAGAAAGAGTCCTCTCCGCGCGGCTCGAAATCCCTGAGTATGCGCCGCTCCTGCTCGCAGAGCCGGAGGAAGATTTCCTGCACAATATCGTCGACCAGCGCCGGCGGTGAAGCGCCTGTCCACAGCCGGCAAACTCTCACAGCCACCAGTGAAGCCAGGGGCGTCGCGCGGCGCAAAAACTCCTCCCACTCTGAGGCATCGGCCGAGTGGGCACAGGCTTTGGCGAGATCGTTGATTGAGACGCCAGACGGTTCCATTGCGCGGGACACCAGTTTACTCTATGGAGATAAAGGATGTTACTTGTACGTAAATTCCCGGTGACTTCCAGCGACAACACTTCAGAAGAGTTATCTGCCGGAGAGATATTCCTGCCATTGCCGAACGACTCCCCTGGTCGTCTATCCTGTCATTTCACGGAGAGCTAGAATCCGATCATGACGCAACCTCAAATCAAGTTTGGAACCGATGGCTGGCGCGCCGTCATCGCCGACGATTTCACCTTTGCCAATGTGCGCCTCGCGGCCGAGGCCATTGCCGCTTATGTGCACGCCAAGGAAGATCCGGCAAAAGGCCTTTGCATCGGTTACGACACCCGCTTCGGCTCCAAGGCTTTTGCCCGCATCTGTGCCGAGGTGGTCGCTTCCACGGGAATCCCCGTCGATCTGGCCAATGCCGTGACGCCTACCCCGGCCTTGAGCTTCGGGGTTCGCGGGCGCAAGGCCGCCGGCGGCATCATGATTACCTCCTCGCACAATCCGGCGGAGTGGAACGGCGTGAAATACAAGGCCTGGTACGGCGGCTCTGGCAAGCCCTCCATCATCGCCGAAATCGAATCCTACCTGGGCCAGCCGGTGGCCCGCACGGCCCAGCCCGCCCCCATCCGCGAAGTCGATTTCCTGCCTCCTTATCTCGAGGCCATCGAGAGCTTCGCGGACCTCGACCTCATTGCCAAGTCCGGCATGAAATTCGCCATCGACTCCATGTACGGCGCCGGCGGCACGATTATTTCCGAAATCTTCACCCGCATCGGCGTCGATCACGTGCAGATCCGCTCCAACCCCGACCCGCTTTTTCCCGGCATCAACCCCGAGCCCATCGAGCCGCACATTCGTGCCCTGGGCGAAGCGGTGGTTACGCATCACTGCCAGGCTGGCCTCTGCACCGATGGCGACGCCGACCGCATCGGCGCGACAGACGAGAATGGGATCTTTGTCGATCCCCACAAAATCTTCAGTGTCCTGCTGAGTTGGGTGCTCAAGCACCATAACGACTGGCCCGGCGCCGTGACCCGCGCCTTCAACACCACCAGGATGCTCGACCGCATCTGCAAGAAGCATGGCCGCGAGCTGATCGAGCACGGCATCGGGTTCAAATTTGTCTGCGATTACATGCTGGAGCGGGAGATTCTGATGGGTGGCGAGGAGTCGGGCGGCATCGGCTTCCAACGCCACCTGCCGGAGCGCGACGGACTGCTGAACGCGCTGCTTCTGGCCAACGTGATGGCCCAGGAAGGCAAGACGCTCGGCCAGCTTGTTGCCGACCTCCAGGCCGAGTACGGGGAGCACCAGTACGCCCGCATCGACCTGCACATCTCTGACGAGATCAAGAACGGCGCTATCGCGCGAGCCAGGGCGCTGGAGACCGGCGATCCGGTCTTTGCCGGCATGCCCATCCTTCGCCAGGAAAACCTGGACGGAGTGAAGTTCTACCTGGACAACCCCGAAGCCAAAACCAAGTCCAACGCCGCGGAGACCTGGCTGCTGCTGCGCGCCAGCGGCACCGAACCCCTGATGCGCATCTACTGCGAGTCCTGCTCCAAAGAGTCGGTCGCCAAGCTGCTGGAATCCGCGCGGAGCTTCGCTCTGGGCGGTTGATTCGGCTTCCGATGAACAAACCTGTCAGGTGCTGAGGCTTCCCAGGTCTCAAAGTCGAGACCTGGGGCACCCAAATTGGTACAACTTCAAACGGTCTGAAACCTGGAGACCGTGTGTTACTTGACCACCGGCAGGCCGGCAAGCGCCATGGCAATCTCTTCTTCCGGATACTCGAAGTTCTCCAGCATGCCGGCCTGGTAGTTGATGTAGGACTGCATGTCGAAGTTCCCGTGCCCGCTGAGCACAAAGAGAATGGTCTTCTCCTTGCCCTCTTCCTTGGCCACCAGCGCCTCGCGAATGGCTCCGGCGATGGCGTGGTTGGCCTCCGGCGCGGGAATGATGCCCTCGGCGCGCGCAAACTGAATGCCGGCGGCGAAGGCGTCCAGCTGCTGCACGCTGGTGGCCTCGATCAGTCCCAGCTCCATCACGTGCGAGACCAGCGGCGCCATGCCGTGATAGCGCAGTCCGCCGGCATGAATCCCCGGCGGCACGAAGGTCGAGCCCAGGGTGTGCATCTTCATTAGCGGCGTGAAGTGCGCGGTGTCGCCAAAGTCGTAGGCAAACGGGCCCTTGGTCAGGCTAGGACAGGCGGCCGGTTCCACAGCCACCACGCGCGCCTTGCACTGGCCCTTCAACTTGCGGCCCAGGAAGGGCATCACGAGGCCGGCAAAGTTCGATCCGCCGCCGGTGCAGCCCAGAATCACGTCCGGCTCGTCGCCGGCCATCTCCATCTGCTCGAGGGTCTCGAGGCCGATGACCGTCTGGTGCAGCAGCACGTGGTTCAGCACGCTGCCCAGGGCATACTTGGTGTCCGGGTCTTTGGCCGCTACTTCCACGGCCTCTGAGATGGCCATTCCCAGCGAGCCGTTGGTGTTGGGGTGCTCAGCCAGGATGGCGCGGCCCGATTCGGTTTCCATGCTCGGGCTGGCCGTGACGGAAGCTCCGTAGACCTCCATCATGGCCCGCCGATAGGGTTTCTGGTCATAACTGACCCGGACCATGTAGACCTTGCACTCGATGCCGAAGAAGGCGCAGGCCATGGCCAGCGAGGAGCCCCACTGCCCGGCGCCGGTTTCGGTGCAGAGGCGCTTGGTGCCTTCAATCTTGTTGTAGTAGGCCTGCGCGACGGCGGTGTTCGGTTTGTGCGAGCCGGCGGGGCTGACGCCCTCGTACTTGTAATAGATCTTGGCTGGCGTATCCAGGGCCTTTTCCAGGCGCCGCGCGCGGAAGAGCGGCGCGGGCCGCCACTGCGCATAGACCTGTCGCACCGGTCCGGGAATCTCGATTTCCCGCTCGGTGCTGACCTCCTGCATGATCAGGCTCATGGGAAACAGCGGCGCCAGATCGTCCGGTCCGATGGGCTTCAACGTTCCGGGGTGCAGGGTCGGCGCCATGGGCACAGGCAGATCGGCGAGGATGTTGTACCAGGCCTGCGGAATGCGATCTTGGGAGAGGTTGAACTGGATGGAATCCATGCCAGAAATTCTAACAGTGCGGCGGCAGCGCATGGAGCGGGACCGGCGTCCTCGATTGCCGCCCAAGGGCTATCTCTTGCCCACAATCCTTGTGGCCCGCTGGTAGGAGCCCAGGTTGAAGGTGTGCGTGTAGCCCATGCCTGCAAGGATCTTTTTCGCAGAGGAGCCGCGCGCGCCGCTCTGGCAATACACCAGGAGCACCTGGTCCTTGTTTTTCACGCGCCGCGGCGTCAACTCCATCACTTCACTGAGCGGGATATTGATGGCCCTGGGCAAATGGCTTGCGCTAAATTCGGCGGCCGTACGCACATCGATTACCTTGGCTCCCTTTTTCAAGTACGCCATGGCGTCCCTGGATGAAACCAGGCCGACACGCTTCAGCAGAAAGAAAAGTACGGCAACGGCAACGACGATAAGTGCGGTAGTCCAATTCATAGCCCAATAGAGTACCCTACCCGGCCTCTTTCATGCCGGATCGAGGAGAAATCTACCCCGGATACGCTCCTGAAATGAACCCCTCCAGCGCTTTGATCGTCTGTTCGTGGCCGGAGATCACCCACTTGACCAGGTCGCCAATGGAGATCATTCCCACCACAGTATCCTCCAGCAGCACCGGCAGATGGCGAATATGGTGTTCGGTCATGACGGCCATGCATTCGTCGACGGTGTGCTGCGGACTCACGAAGACCACAGGGCTGGTCATGATCTCGCGCACCTGGGTTTCTTTCGACGGATGGCCCATCAGGATTCCCTTGCGCGCGTAGTCGCGCTCCGACAGGATGCCTACCAGGCGCTGGCCGGAAAGCACCAGCAAGGCGCCCACGCCGTACTTGGCCAGCATCTCGATCGCCTCGAAAACCGACTGCTCGGGCGCGATCGAAAGAATTCTGTTTTCGTCTTTGCTCTTCAGCACCATGCCAATCGTGTCGGAAGTGTTCATCAGGTTCTCCTCGTCCGCGGCAGCAACGAACTGGCGTCTGCTTCCCTTACGGGCGGCTTTTGCCGTCGCGGAAAAGCAGAGTTAGTTTCTTGCGGAGATGCAGATCTCGATCAGGACCGGAAATGGGTGATCGCCTGGAAGCGCCAGGAAGACGATCGAGGGGAAAATCGACCTTCACCCGTTTCGGTAGGTAGTCAATATAGCCCATAAGGAATGCACAAGAACAGCAGGAATTTTTGCTGGCCGTGTCCTGGGTTGGCGGAAGCACTCTGGGTTCCCAGAGCAGGTTCTTGGAGGCTTCCAGGATGGGTCGATCGGGAAGCGGAGAGGAGTTTGTCGGACATCGCGGCGGAGCGGCAAAAACCAGTTCATTTTGGCTCGATTTTGAGGCATTTTGGGGCATTATCAGGCTAAAAACGGCCAAAAAGAGGCCAAAATTGGGTGTTTACAGTTACTAGTCAGTTAACTATGTATTTTTGTATAGTATTCATTCTTTGATACTTACGCGATTTTTATCGTCGAAAAATTGATAAAAACACTATGGGGGGGGGGGTCAGGCCGATTTTGGCGAGTTTTTTGGTCAAAATCGGCCTCATAAAAAGGTCATTTCCTGGTCTGTGGCCGCCAGAAAATGTGGGTCGGTCAGAGCAAGCGCGGACGGGGACGTCCGCGCTACAGCCGACCGGGAGGCTGATTACATGACAGCGCCGGCTCCTTCGAGCCCGAGTAGACTGGTTGCTGCTAG
>Ga0302276_10000639_pt1 | contig 32251 bp, 25 predicted proteins | sample III_Bog_N2_3_FD_198768 | JGI IMG/M metagenome (GOLD analysis project Ga0302276, IMG submission 198768) | Peat permafrost microbial communities from Stordalen Mire near Abisko, Sweden - III_Bog_N2_3 | ecosystem: Environmental > Terrestrial > Soil > Wetlands > Peat | place: Sweden: Abisko...
CGCGAGGACCATCCCGGCGAGCACTACATCCCGTTCGGAGTCGGGCCGCGGATCTGCATCGGCGCGGCCTTTGCCACGTCGCAGGTCATGCTGGTGGTCGCGTCGCTGCTGGCCCGCCACCGCGTCCGGCTGGACGACCCCCGGCCGGTGCTGCCAACCCTGCGGAACGCGACGGTCCCGGCCATCGAACCCTGGTTCGCGCTGGAGTCGATTGATCGGGCGGCGCGCGACGTGGAAGCGCGTCCCATCGGGATTCCGCCCGCGGTGGCCGCCTAGCGGTTGATAAGGCAAGCGGAATCGCGCTCGCAGGGGGTTGATAGCGGGGGCCGGGAACGCAGCGGTAGGAAGGGAGTAGCTGAACAATATCTTCGGGTCGGCGCGGCGGGATCAAGCTGACCGCATCTGCCTGCGATCCGCGTCGCAGTTCTTGGTAGCCGAAACATAATCATCGGCGCCGCGAGTGCTCCGAACGCGCAGGCATAGGGTTCCTGCCCTGCCATCGCGTTGCCATCCTGGAAAGGTGTTGCGTGGTAGGCGCTCGCCGGTCAATGCGATCCAGGGCGAGATCATTTTATGCTTGACGCAACACGTATCAATGTCATACTTCGGTTGTCCCGATGATCAAGAGCTTTCGGGACAACCGGACCGAGGCCCTGTTCCAAGCCGGTCAAGGGGACAAAAAGTGGCAGTCTTTCGAGAGGGTTGCGCGTCGCAAGCTCTTGATGGTCGATGCGGCGTCTTCCTTGCGCGACTTGAAATCGCCGCCTGCCAATAAGCTGGAGGCCCTGAAAGACGATCGCACGGGACAGCACGCGATCAGGATCAACGGCCAATATCGCGTCTGCTTTGTTTGGGCAGATGGCAACGCGCACAACGTTGAGGTGGTTGATTACCACTGAGGGATTATCGCCATGAAAGCCGATATGCTGATTCATCCCGGTGAAATCCTCAATGAGGAGTTTCTGGTCCCGCTCGGCCTGAGCGCAAACCGCCTGGCAAAAGCTATTGGCATTCCGACGAACCGCATTACGGAGATCATCAACGGAGAGCGCCGGGTAACCGCCGAGACCGCCATCTTGCTCGGTCACGCTTTCGATGTGTCTCCGGAGTTCTGGGTCAACCTTCAGGCGCGCTACGACCTCGATGCGGCGAACGCAAGCATTTCGGAAGAGGCGGTCCACAAGGCCGACGCCTTCGCGCAGGGGCGTCGGGCGGGTTAGTGGCGTATGTCGGGAGGCGGTCCGCACGGCGAGCCACCTTAGATCATGCTCCGGGCGGCAGCGTTAACGCCTGAGACGCCATGCCGCTTCCGATTCGTTAAGGAACTTCCATCGCCGACTTCAGGGATTACGACAGTATCGTACTAAACCAAGACTTGCCGGGCAAGCGACTCAGAAAAGGAATGGTGGGAGCCATCGTCCATGCCTTTACATATCCCCGGATCGCCTATGAAGTCGAGTTCTGCGACAGCGATGGAAAAACCGTCGCGCAACTGCTGGTAACCGTGGACCAGATCATGCCACACAGTCCGGGTCGTGCATTTCGGGCACCAGCGGTCCCGATTCATCGCCCGCTGTTCGCATGCCTCCACGGCAATTGTTACGCTGCGGGGTGACCCGGCTTTGGCCCGCGATCCCGGCAAGGCCCGTTATCGCGAAAGGCGCTTGCGCCGCCGGACTGTCCTCGCCCATGCTCGGCGTATCGTCGCTATTGCCAAGCCGCCGCCATCCGACGCGTGTTCTGCCATGACAATGCAAAAGGCAGCCTGAGATGCAGCTCGATCGTCGAAACCCGCCCAGCCCGTACGATTTTCTGCCGCCCGTTACCTCATTCCAGGTGGCCAGCGCCGATATCCGCGACGGCGAGCAGATGGGAGACGCATTCGCGTTCGACAGTTGGGGCATGACGGGTTGCAACGCCTCTCCGCAGCTCGCATGGAGCGGTTTTCCCAGCGGGACCAAGAGCTTCGCCGTGACCCTGTTCGACCCCGACGCGCCAACAGGAAGCGGCTTCTGGCATTGGATTCTCATCGACCTTCCTGCCAGCGTCACCAATCTTCCGCAAGGCGCCGGGGCGCGAAATGGCGGCGGGGCATTGCCGGCAGGGGCGCTGCACGTGCGCAACGACTACGGCGAGCCTGCCTATGGCGGCCCGGCGCCGCCGAAGGGCGATCGCCCGCACCGGTACATGTTCGCCGTGCACGCGCTGGACGCGGAGAAGCTTGGAATCGACGGTTCGGCCAGCGCCGCCGTGGCCGGCTTCAACCTGACATTTCACACTCTGGCGCGCGGCTTGCTGGTCCCGGTCTACGGCTTGGCCTAGCGGGAGCGTATCAAGGCCGGGTGGCCGGCTTTGCTTTGGCTGGCGCCGATGCCAGGGTGGTGTCGCGGCGCAGCCGGTGCTCGCCCAGGAACAGCAGGATCGGCGCGGCGATAAAGATCGATGACGACGTGCCCACGACGATTCCAAAGAGCATCACCCAGGCGAAGCCCGAGATCGACTCGCCGCCGAACAGGGCCAGCGGCAGGCTCGCCAGGAACACTGTCATCGAGGTGCCCAGCGTCCGGTTCAGCGTCTCGTTGATCGACTGGTCGATCAGGTCGCGCAGCGGCATGGTCTTGTATTTGCGCAGATTCTCCCGCACCCGGTCGTAGACGACAACTTTGTCGTTGGTCGAGTACCCCAGGATGGTCAGCAGCGCCGCGACCATCACCAGATCGAACTCGATCCGGGTGAGCGCCAGGAAGCCGATCGCTTTCGTCAGGTCCAAAACCAGCGTCGTGACCGCACCGATCGCGAACTGCCATTCGAAGCGGAACCAGATATAGACCAGGATCATCAGCAGGCTGAGGCCGAGGGCAAGCAGTCCGTTACGGAACAGCTCGGCGGAGACCGACGCGCCGACGGCATCGGTGCGCATCACGCGCGCACCGGGGACCGCATTATCCAGCGCCTGCCTGACGCGCGTGACAGCCTGCTGGGTGCCTTGTTCGGTCGGCTGGCTGCCGAGGCGGATCAGCACTTCGTTCTCGTCGCCGAACCGCTGGACGCCCTGTTCGGAAACGTGCTCGGCGGCCAGCGCGGCGCGGATCTGGCTGAAATCGGCGGGGCCGGGGGTGCGCACCTCCATCACGATGCCGCCCGAGAAGTCGATGCCCAGGTTCAGCCCCGGGTAGAAGAACAGCACCACGGATGCCGACGACAGAATGGCCGAGGTGATCAGCCCCAAAAACCGGCCGCGCATGAACTTGATGCGCGTGCCATCGGGAACCAGACGGAGGCGGGGACGGATGAACATGGGTCAGACCGGCAAAAGCTGGGGCCGTGTCGCGACATACCAGCGCGACACCAGAAGGCGCGTGAGCATCCACGCCGTGAACATCGAGGTCGCGACCCCCACGCAGATGGTCACCGCGAAACCGCGCACCGGGCCGGAGCCGAACACGAACAGCATGACGTGCGCCAGAATCGCGGTCGCGTTGGAGTCGAATATCGTGCTGTAGGCGCGCTGGAAGCCATGCTCCAGCGCGGCAAGCGGCGGACGGCCGTTGCGCTGCTCCTCGCGGATGCGCTCGTTGATCAGGATGTTGGCGTCAACCGCCATGCCCAGCGTGAGCAGGATGCCCGCCATGCCGGGCAGCGTCAGCGTCGCCTGCAGCAACGACATGATTGCCAACAGCAACACAAGGTTCATCAACAGCGCGGCGTTCGCGAACCAGCCGAACAGCCCGTAGAAGAACCCCATGAACGCGATGACCAGCACGAAGCCGATTGCCAGCGAAAGCGCCCCGGCGCGGATCGAATCCGCGCCCAGTTCCGGCCCGACGCTGCGTTCCTCGACCACCGTCAGCGGCGCCGGCAATGCGCCGGCGCGGAGCAGCACGGACAGGTCGTTGGCAGCGGTGGCGGTGAAACTGCCGCTGATCTGGCCTCGGCCGCCGGTAATCGGCTCGCGAATGACCGGTGCGCTGATCACCTTGCTGTCCAGCACGATGGCGAAGCGGTGGTTCACGTTGGCCCGCGTCACGTCGGCAAAGCGGCGGGCGCCGACGGAGTTGAAGGTGAAGTTCACCACCCACTCGCCGGTCTGGGAGTTGTTGCCGGCACGGGCGTCGGTGAGGTCCGCGCCGTCCACATCGACGCGCTTGCGCACGCCGATCTTCTGGTTCGGATTGTCCTGCATCGGCAGGTAGTCCACCCCGGGCGGGGGCGGCGTGCCGGCCAGCGGGCTGGCGGTCTCGTCGACCAACTGGAACGTCATGTGCGCGGTCTTGCCGAGCAACTGCTTGATGCGGTCCGGGTCGCTGATGCCAGGCAGTTGGACGACGATGCGCGATGCGCCCTGCTGGGTGATCTGCGGATCGACCACACCCGTCTCGTCGATGCGCCGGCGGATGATTTCGATCGACTGCTGAACCGCGGACGCCGCCCGCTCGTTCAGCCCCACCGGCGAGAGCGTCAGGGTGATCGTACCGTCCGGGGTCGAAGCCAGGTCCACGTCCGGCCGCCCGCTGGCGCCGGTGATGGTGACCAGTGGCCGGAGCACGGCCAGCGCGTCATCGAGCTTCGCGGCATCGCGCAGCTTCAGGAAGACGCGGTTTTCCGCGGGCTGCGCCTCCAGCGTCTGGTAGTAGATGCTGCTGGGGCGCAGCGCCTGGCGCACCGCATCCACCAGGCTTTCCAGCCTCTCCTTGACCACCGCGTTCATATCGACTTCCAGCAGCAGATAGCTGCCGCCGCGCAGGTCCAGGCCAAGATGCACGGTGCGCCACGGCAGCCAGGAGGCCGGGGCGGAGACCAGATTGGGGATGCAGAGGAAGCCCGCCAGCACGCAAGTGCAGAGAATGAGCGTCGTCTTCAGGCGACTGAAGTACATCATGAGCGAGCGGCAGGCTCCTAAGCTGGCACGCGGGTGGCGCCCCTATGCGCTGGCCCCTGCCCGCTGTCCAGTGGGGTGGAGGGCGGCGGAATTCGGGTGGTGCAGGGGCGTGTCTGGGTGAGGCGGGGATGTTAACGTTACGCGTGTCGCGCATCGGCGCGCGCGGACAACTCGGGGTGGACGATCCGGCCGAACTCGATGAAACTTGTGGCTCGCGTGCCGGGAAACTTGTGGCTCGCGTGCCGGCAAGGACAGGCATATCAGTCGCGAACAAAACAGCGCCTACAAGCTTCGGGAATCGCGGGTCATGACCGGGAACGGATTCACGATGATCGCGTGATCGATCCTGCTCCCCCGCCCATCCCACAGGAAAACCGTCCTACTTTGACTTGCAAGCGTACGTCCTGACGGACCGAACGCGCCGCCGCCCAGCCTCAGCGCCGCGCCTTGCGCGCCGCGTATCGAGCGTCGCGGATGGCTTTGCGCTCGGCTTCCTCGGCCAGCTTGCGGGCCGCCTGGGCGGCGAGCTGGACGGCCTTCTCGGCCTCGCGAGCGGCTTCCTCGGCCAGCCGGGCCACATCCTCGGCGGCCTTGCGCGCCGCTTCGACTTCGCGGGCGGCCTGGCGCTCCGCGGCACGGACCGCGCGGGCGTCGATCACCGCCTGCTGGGCAGCCTGTCGCGCCAGCACGGCCGGGTCATCCGCCGGCGGCTTGGCCCGAAACTTCTCCAGCGCCGCCTTTTTGGCGTTTGCTGCCGCGGCGATCCTATCGTTGTAGCTGTCCTTGTGGGCGGCCATCGTCGCGTTTGTCCTCGGAAGTTGGGCAGGCGACATAGCCGATCCCCGGCCCCGGGGCCACAACCGACTGCAGATGGTGGGCGCCATACGATGATCCAGCCCGCGGGAACGCCCCTGCCCGGCCGGCCGGCGGCAGGCGTCCCGCCATACCACGCACGGAACGACAGGCGGCGGGACCGGATTGGACGTTCAGCGCCGGAAAACGGTTGCCTGCATCTTTGCCCGCACGTCGGTTGCCGGCCCGTCGCTCACGCCTGCCAAGCCCGTCAAGGCCCGAGCGGCATGGTCAGTCCATTGCTATTTCCCAACTGCAAGGATCGCTCGTAGCCTGTTGATCGGGCACACATTGGCGCCGTCGACCAGGGGGACGTATGCCGAAGCCTTTCATCCGAACCGCGTTCGCGCTCGGCGTGCTCCTTGCCATGGCGTCGGGGGGAGTTCAGCCGCTTGCCGCCGCGCCGGAAGCCAGGGAGACCGTGGTGTTTATTCGCCATGGCGAGAAGCCCCCGCTCGGGCTGGGACAACTGACCTGTCAGGGACTGAATCGAGCCCTTGCACTGCCCGGCGTCATCGCCACTGCGTTTGGCAGGCCAAACGTTATCTTCGCGCCAGATCCAGCGAAATCGAAGGATGATAGCGGCCTGCCGTACAACTATGTCCGCCCTCTGGCGACCATCGAGCCGACCGCGATTGCCTTCGGCATGCCGGTCGATGCCAGCATCGGCTTCGCGAACCTCGAAGCTCTGCGGCGAAGACTGAACGCACCCGCGTTTCACGCCGCACTTGTTCTCGTCGCCTGGGAGCACGCCAACATCGTCAAAATCGCCCGGCGCCTGATGGCGGACAATGGCGGCAATCCTGCCAGCGTCCCTGAGTGGGAGGGGAGTGATTTCGACAGCATCTACATCGTCAGGATTTTGCGGAACGACGGCCATGTCACGGCGACATTCGAGCGGCGCCATGAAGGTCTCGACGGGGAACCGACGGCTTGTCCCGTCAGGCCGCCGCCCGGATGACACACCGGCGCTCGACAAGGGCCGGGGACAGACACTCGCTCGACGAGGGGGCCACGGAGCACCGGGGGACAGACCCTCGCTCGATGGCCACCGCGGGACCGGGCAGCCGGTCCGCCGCCACCTGTTGCCCCCGATCCGCTGGCGGCGAGGTACGAGGCCCCCCAGCCACCGGCCAACGCGGAGCGAAGGCGGCAACGCCGCCAGGGACCGCCGTGACGGCCCCAGCCCGCCGCGTCGCCCCCGGCTCGGCCGCCACGCCATCAGGCTCAATCTGTCCACCGGCCGGCGGCCCAAGGTAGCGGGCCCCCGCCGAGCCGCTGGCCCCTGTCGCCCCGCTCACAGCGCACCCCCTGCCAACCCACCCCAACCCTTGCCCCGCGCCCGCGAAGCGGACACATGGAGGGGATAGCCCGCAGCCTTCAGGTACCGCATGACCCCTCCCCGCCTCCGCATCGGCGTCGCCGGTGCGGGCCATTTCGGCCGCTACCACGCGCTCAAGGTGGCCGCCTCGGATCGCGCCACTCTGGTCGGCGTGCATGACCTGCATGACGAACGCGCCAAGACCGTGGGCTGGGAAGCCGGCGCGCCGGACCTGCCGTTCGACGCGCTGCTCGCTTCCGCCGACGCGCTGGTGATCGCGACCCCCGCCAGGACGCACCACGCGCTGGCCGCCGCGGCGCTGCGCGCCGGCAAGCACGTGCTGGTGGAGAAGCCGATCGCCTCGACGCTCGCCCAGGCCGACGAACTGGCCGCACTGGCGACGGAGCGCCGCCTGGTGCTGCAGGTCGGCCATCTGGAGCGGTTCTCCGCCGCGCACGGTGCGCTGGTCGGTCGAATCGGCACGCCGCTGTATCTGGAGGCCACCCGCATCGCCCCGTTCAAGCCGCGCGGCACGGACGTGTCGGTGATCCTGGACCTGATGATCCACGACCTGGACCTGGTGCTGGCGCTGGTGGACAGCCCGATCGAGTCGGTGGACGCGGTCGGCGCCGCGGTGGCGAGCCCGCACGAGGACATCGCCAACGCCCGCATCCGGTTCGCCAGCGGCGCGGTGGCGACGATCACCGCCAGCCGCATCGCCGCCCGCACCGAGCGGCGGATGCGCATCTTTGCCCAGGACGGCTATGTCGCGGTGGACTTCGCCAACCGGCGGCTGACCGTCATTGCGCGCGGTGCCGGCACCGGCCAGCCGGTGCCCGGCGTGGAGGGCTTCGGCATGGCGGAGGTGTCGTGGGAGGAGCACGATTCGCTCGCCGCGGAGCACGCAGCCTTCATCGCCGCGGTGCAGGATGGCGCGCCGGTCCTGGTGGACGCACCGGCCGGACGCCGGGCACTGGCGGCGGCGCTGGCGGTGACCGACAGCATGACCAAGGCGCGGGCGAGGATGACCGCCTCCGGCCTGATTCGGCCGGGCCAGGCGGGCAGCGGTGGGGCGTTCGGCTGAAAGGCGGAGCCCCCCGCGAGCGAGGCTTGTGTCGAACCCGGTTCGGAACATCGGTCGGGACATGTCGACGGGACCGGTTCAGCGTCGCGCGCGCCCCGGTTTGACCGTGACCGCAGCCAAACTGATCATGGGGAGCCTGATGCCCTCACCTCCCGATACGATGCCGGCCGGGACCGCCGCCGTTCCGGAAAGCAACTTTGCGGCTCGCGACCTCTACCAAGGGTACGTCGCGGAGCGGAGCACGCGCCACGTCGCGGGATGGCTGCGCAATCCGGCCAATGATGCGGAGCGGGCCGAGTTTGAGATCGTCCTGCCAGGACCGGACGGGGAGCGTGTTCTCCACCGGGGCCTGGCCGACGCGTTCAGCGCCGGGCTGGCGACGTTGGGCCTGGGTGACGGCGGCAACGCCTTCTACGCGGTGCTCCCGATAACGCTAACCGCGGCCGAGCGGGATCGCCTGATTGTCAGGGCCGCGCGCAACAAGGTGGCGTTGCCGCTTGCCCCGAACCTCAACGCGGCGTTCGAACCGCTGAGCTACGTGGCTATGGACATCGTGAACAACTGCAACTTGCGTTGTCCGTTCTGCGTCTACGACTACCGAAGCACACGCGCGACCAGGGTCATGACCGCCGCGGTGTTCGATGCCGCGCTGAAGCTGATTCCCTATGTGACCGACGGCAATTTCTGGCTGTCCTGCCTGCACGAGCCGACGCTGCATCCGAGCCTGCTGGCGTTCATCGGCCGCGTGCCGCCCGAGTACCGGCGGAAGCTGTGCTACACCACCAACCTCGCCAGGCGGATGCCGCAGGCCTATTTCGACTTTCTAGCCGATGCGGGCATCCATCACCTGACCATTTCGCTGGAGTCGCTGGAGCCTGGGCTCTACGAGCGGATGAGGGCGGGCGCCCGCCACCGGATCTTCGCCGCCAACTGGCAGATGTTGCTGACGAGCGCCCGACGCGGCAACGCCCCGCCCAAACTACGCTATAACGTCCTGGCCTACCGCTCGAACCTGCGCGCGATCCCTCCCATGGTCGAGATCCTGCTCGCCGAGAGGCAGGCGTCGCAGGTGGAGATCCGCTACACGTTCGACGAACGCCATATCGCGCAATCGTTCCGGGACCGGGAGTTCCTGGGCACGGCCGAATGGGCGTGGCTTGCGGACCAACTGGCTCGCTATCCGACGGATAGGGTGTTGCTGTTACCGCCCCCTTTCCGCGTCGGCGATGACGGGGGGCGGAGCGCCCAAGGTCCGAGCCGTCAAGGCGCTGAGCGGCCGGCTGCCGCTGAGCAGGCGACCGGCCTCAGCCCTGCACAGCTTGAGCAAGCTTGTGAGATCGCCACCGCCTCGCCGGTTGCCGCGGCTTTCCGTCGCGTCCCGGGGTCTCTATACGCTCGGGTGAAATGGGATGGCGCGCTGGAAGTGTATGGCACCGAAATCCCGGCCCCGGGACTGCCCCCCGGCCCCGTGAACTATCTCGTCGCGAACATTGCCCAACTCGGCGACCCGATCAGGACACTGCTTGCGTTGTGAAGCCACTCCGTGCCGATAGGATTGCCAGCGCCCCAATAGAGTGTTGCGATGCCAAGTGCGCCACGACAATCGCGTGCCTGCCTGACTGGTCAGGCAGGCACGCTCATGCTGGGGCAGGCTAGTGCTTTAGGTATTGAGATGGCCTCTCAGAGTGTTCGCATCGGCCACACCAAGGAACGTGACCTTGGTATTGTCGGACAGCGTGATCGTCGTATTGCCCGAGCTGGTCGTCGCATTATTGATCAGGTAGCTCTCCGTGTAGCTGGGGTTGTAGCCGGAGAGGTTGATCGTGTAGTTCGACGTGAAGCCCGTGATAACGTCGTTCTGGCCTGTCGTGAACTGCTTCAGGAACCAGAACTGGTCGTTGCCCCCAGGGCTGGCGCCGAGCGTATCGGATCCAGTGCCGGCGAACAGGGTATCGTTGCCGCTGCCACCCAGGATCGAGTCGTTGCCCGTCGTGGACGCCCAGAACGTGTCGTTTCCGCCCGAACCGCTGGCATTGATCGACTCGTTGCCGCCCAGCGCCTGGTAGACCGCGTTGCCGCCCTGGGTGTTGGTGTAAGTCAGGACCTGCCCGGATGCACCGAACAGAGTGCTGCCGCCACTGCCGCCATCGACCGTCGCATCGGTGGACCCACTGAAGAACAACAGACGCCCTGCGCCGCCCGTAACACTCGTTATTCCACCGGACCCACCAATCACGGTGGCCGATCCCGAGCCCTGGCCGACGAAGGTCAGCCCGCCCGAACCGCCGAACACAAGAAGGTTGCTGCTGAGCGGCCCTTGCGTGACGGTCGCATCGCTGTTGACAGCCGAGATCGTATCGTTCGAGCCGTTGTCGGTAACGTTCAGCGCAGCGTTGCCGGTTCCCGAGTCGCCGAACACCAGAGCGTTGCTGCCTTGCAAGCTGACATCGGCCTGGCTGCTGCCCGCCGAGATCGTGTCGTTCGCACCGCTATCGCTGACCGACAGCGGTCCGAAGCCGCCAAAGATCAGGCCGCTTCTCTCACCGCTCTCGGTCGTTATGGCGAGAGAACTGTAACCGGCAGAAACGGTATCGTCGACGCCGGTGATGGTAACGTTGACCGTATTCTGAGGATCGCCGGCGTTGAAGTCGCCGAACAGCACGGTGTTCGAACCAGCCACCGACGCGTTCACGGTGGCGGCGTTCGCCCCGATGACGTCCTGCCCCGTTGAAACGATGTTGGCGGTGCCGGGCCCGGAGACGTAGATGGTGTTGACGCCGGTGCCGGCCGCCACGGTGCCGGAGCCGCTCGCGTTGATCTGGTCGTTGCCGGTGCCAGCGACGATGTTGTAGATCGCCCCGGACAGGCTGGATTCAACGATCACGTTGTTGCCGCCGCCGGCGGCGATCGTGTCGCCGCCACCGCCGAAGATGGTGTCGCCGAGCGAGCCCCCCGCGATCAGCGACGCGTCCGGACCGATGAACAGGGTGTTTCCGCCGACCTGATCGGATACGTACTTATAACCGTACGACGACGCGTCGATGGTCTTCCCGGTATCGGTGGGTGACAGCAAGATAAACTGGCCGTCCGTGTTCGTCACGCTAACCGGCGTCGTCTCATCGGTCTGGAGCGTGCCCGCAGCTTGCGACGCGTTAAGCTTGTCCGCGATCTGTTGCGCAAGCGTCTTGGTGTCCGCGGAATTCAGCGAAATTACAACGGAGCCGCCACCGCTGCCAGGTACCGTCACAGATCCAGACATTAATTGCCACGCCTCCGCATTGTTACAGCTCGTTCGCTAACCGCTAGGGTTGACCCATTATGGAGTCGTCTTGATTCGTTAGCAACATCTAAGTGAAGACCATGCCAAATTTGCGGCGGGCCCAAGAACGGCACTTCGCGACGGCACTGCGAGAGGGCAGCCATCCGAACAATACGGCATAGTTCTCCAAATATATGCGCTAGGATTTCCGTGTTGACGTTGCGTTGACGTCGCATTTCCAAATCCCGACCATCAATACCTCATTTAGTTCCATTTCTTGTAACGGTATTGCAACAGACGCTCGGCGCTTTGTTCTTCGACCGAATGAAAATTGCTTGGTCGGTTCAGTGGTTACGCGAACGTACTTTTGCTGTTAATTAACATACCCACCCTGTGACAACCGGATCTATCCATGGCCCAGCCTCTGCCCTGCCAGCCTTTCCAGGTGTGGTTGGCGGTGGCGTGGCGCCCATCAGGCGTTCGGGCTCACCATCCCGACGCCGCATGCTCCGGCTCCGACAGGTTCTGCGGGCGCGACGCCGCGCGAGAGCCAGCAAGCGGGCGAAGGCGCGCGCCCATCCCCGCCGGACGGCAACCGAACGGCCGGAAGGACGTTGAGACCCGGAAAGCAAGGAGATGATGCAATGGGCGATCGGTTGGAAGGCACGGTGCGGCGCGCAGGCGGACGCATGCAGGAGGCCTCCGGCGACCTGGTCGGTGACGCAAAGACCCAGGCGAGCGGGGCTTACAACCAAGCCGCCGGGGCGGTGCAGCAACGCGCCGGCGCATTCAGCGACGTCATCCGCTCGCAGCCGCTCGCATCCGCGTTCGTCGCGGCGGGCATCGGCTACATCCTCGGGCGGCTTAGCTGATCGCGTGGCAGCGGGGTGGGCGCCGCTCCCCGCTGCCGCGAAGTGTGAGGCCGATTCGTGAAATGTGGGACCGAATCGTACCGATCCTGGCCGGTTCGAATCTTGTTGTGTGGCGCTTGGGTGCCATCCTCCCACCTGAAGCAGACCACCCGACGGGAGAAGCCGCATGCCGCCTGCCCTTCCCAAGACCCGCATCACGGAAGGCGCACCCACACCGCTCGGCGCCACCTGGGACGGGCTCGGCGTCAACTTTGCCCTGTTCTCGACCAGCGCCACCAAGGTTGAGCTGTGTCTGTTCGATGACGCCGGACAGACCGAACTGGAGCGGATCGAGCTGCCGGAGTACACGAACGAGATCTGGCACGGCTACCTGCCGGACGCGCGACCCGGTACATTATATGGGTACCGCGTGCACGGTCCTTACGACCCGGAGAACGGCCACCGCCACAATCCCAACAAGCTGGTCCTCGACCCGTATGCCAAGTCCACGGTCGGCGACCTGCGATGGAACCACGCCTGCTTCGGCTACACGATCGGGGCCGACGGCGACGACCTGACCTTCGACGAGCGCGACAGCGCGGCGTTCATGCCGAAATGCCGCGTCATCGACCCGGCGTTCACCTGGGGCCGCCAGCGCCCGCCGGCGGTGCCGTGGGAGCGTACGATCATCTACGAGACCCACGTCCGCGGCTTTACGAAGCTGCACCCCGCTGTGCCCGAAAACATGCGCGGCACCTTCTCCGGCCTGGGGCGCAAGGAGGTGGTGGACTACATCCGCTCGCTCGGCGTCACCTCGGTGGAGCTGCTGCCGATCCATGCCTTCGTCAACGACAGCCACCTGCTCGACAACGGCCTGACCAATTACTGGGGCTACAACACCATCGGCTTCTTCGCCCCGGACCCGCGCTATTCCGCCGTGCCTGCGTTTGTATTCTCCGAGTTCAAGGAGATGGTGGCACGGCTGCACGATGCCGGACTCGAGGTGATCCTGGACGTGGTCTACAACCATACCGCGGAAGGCAACGAGCGCGGTCCGACCCTGTCGTTCCGGGGCATCGACAATGCCAGCTACTACCGGCTGCTGCCCGACCAGCCGCGCTACTATATCAATGACACCGGCACCGGGAACACGCTCAACATGAGCCATCCGCGCGTGCTGCAGATGGTGACCGACTCGCTGCGCTACTGGGTCACCGAGATGCACGTGGATGGGTTCCGGTTCGATCTCGGCACCATCCTGGCGCGCGAGCACGACGGCTTCGATGAAGGGCACGGCTTCCTGGATGCCTGCCTGCAGGACCCCGAGCTGTCGAAGGTGAAGCTGATCGCCGAGCCGTGGGACATCGGCCCCGGCGGCTACCAGGTGGGCGGGTTCCCGCCCGGCTGGGCGGAATGGAACGACAAGTTCCGCGACACGGTGCGCGCCTTCTGGAAGGGCGACGAAGGCAAGCTGCCAGACCTCGCCACCCGCCTCGCTGCGTCCGGCGACTGCTTCAACCGCCGCGGCCGCAAGGCCTGGGCGAGCGTGAACTTCGTCACCGCGCATGACGGTTTCACCCTGGCCGACCTGGTCTCCTACAATGACAAGCACAACGAGGCGAATGGCGAGGACAACCGGGACGGGCATGACAACAACCATTCGTGGAATCACGGCGCCGAAGGGCCAACCGACGACCCCGACATCCTCGCCCTGCGCAGCCGGCAGCAGCGCAACCTGCTGGCAACTTTGCTGCTGGCGCAAGGCACGCCGATGCTGCTCGCCGGCGACGAATTCGGCCGCACCCAGCAGGGCAACAACAACGCCTATTGCCAGGACAACGATATCTCCTGGGTCCATTGGGATTTCGGCGAGGACGAAGCTGCGCTCGTGGAATTCGTCCGCCGCGTCATCGCGCTCCGCCACACCTTGCGGAATCTGCACCGCAGCCGATTCCTGACCGGCGAATACAACGCCGATCTCGACGTACGCGACGTGCGCTGGCTTACGCCGGCGGCGACCGATATGGACGAGGAGCGCTGGCACGACGGCAATGCCCGCTGCTTCGGCATGCTGATCGACGGCCGGGCACAGGCGACCGGGATCAAGCGCCCGGCAATGGACCCCACGGTCCTGCTGGTGGTCAACGCGCACCACGACGTCGTTGAATTCACGCTGCCGGAAGTGGTTGGCGGCCATACCTGGCGCGTCCTCGTGGATACCAACCTGCCTGACCGGCTTGACCAGCCGACGTTCCCAACCGGGGATCAGTGCGGGGTCACCGCCCGATCGCTGCTGCTGTTCGCGCTGGAGCCCGGGGACAAACCGTCGATCGCGATCGGCCGCGCCACGCAGGCATTGCTAACGGTTCAGCAGACGCCGCCGCCGGGGGCCGCCAGGCCCTCACGGGGCTCCCGGACGCGCGGTGGGGTACGCAGGGTTCAGCCCGAGAAGGCCGGCGGCTGACATCTGATGCGCCGATAACTCAACCGCCGGGGCTCGCCCATCGCGCGAGCAGCCTGGGCGGTTGGTTTCCACCTGGATCACAAACGCTCCGGATACCCGCTGCGGTCGCGCCCCCGCAACACCCGGTCGGTTTTCTTCGGCCGGGCGCAACCCGTGGCGCGTTGCAGCATTGAGTCTGCGCGGGGCCAGGTCCCCTGCCACACCAGGAATGCAACAGCCAACCGCGGGAAATCGATATGTCGAACAAAGAGGACGAATACCAGGAGCGCGAAGCGGCCGAAGCGACGTCAGAGCGAGGCCGGGCTGCGGAGAAAGCAGGGGACCGCGAAGTCGGCCGCGTCACCCAACCAGCCGCCGGCCGCGGCGGCGAGGCGCTGGAGCGGCGCAGCGCAGCCGGTGCGGAGGGCGTTCGCCAGGCCGGCCGAACCGTGCGTGAGACTGCATCGCGAACCGCGGCCTGGATCGAACAAAGTGCGGACGAACTGGAAGACACGGGCGAACGCATCGCCGATACCGGGACCCGGACCGCGACGGCCGCCGTCAGCGCCAGCCAGCGCGCAGCCGGCCACGGACGCGACATCCTGCTGACTGGCACTCGCGCCGCGGCCGGCATGAGCGGTCGGATTGCCGATGCGGGGTACGAGAGCGGCCAGCGGCTTCTGGGCTCGGTCGTGCGCGCGTTCGACATCTACCGCGAAGCCGGTAAGACCTCGTCCCGCCACGTCCACGCCCTGGTCGACTCATGGCTGTCGCTCGGTCGCGGCATACAGCAGATGCAGCATACCGCGCTGCAGCTATTCGACCGCGCCGCCGGACAGGCCAGGCACAGGCCGCAGGACCTGCTGCGCGTCAATTCGCTGGAAGAACTGGCGGAGGTCCAACGCGGTTTGTACCTCGACGCGGTGAACTACGCGTTCGACTGCAGCACGCGGCTGCTCGAACTGGCCACCAGCGGAGCGCTGGCGGCGATCCGGCCGCTGGAGTCTGCCAAGGGCGCCCCCGGCACGCCACCGGAACGGTGATCCCGTTGCAGGAGCCTCCGAGTCCCCAGCGCGACCCGCCGCCATCGCCCGCCCGGGACCTGCCGCCGCCGGTTCAGGAGCCACCGAACGAAATCCCGGTGCCTCCCGACCCGCCGCCGCCGCCGCTGCGCACAAGGCCGCTGCACACAAGATTGTGATATACGCGTGAATTCCTGAACTTGGCGCGCCCTCCGACGCGCCAGGCTCAGACCGGCGACGCGAGCGCCCAGGCCGCACACGGCAGCACAATGATAACGCCAGGCCGCGAAATCGCGAGCAGACGCAGCCGAAATCAAGTTTCGACGAGCAAGTTGCGCTCGATTGCTAAGTGCGAAGGTGCAAATTCAGTCATTGTAATACCGCATTTAGCGCGCTGCCACCCCGGTCGGATCGTAAAAGGAACGGTCGTCTTTGCGTGAGCGTATCCCACCTCACGTGCTCTTTAGCGCTGTCGGGAGGGAAAAGGTGCTTCAAACCATCCGCCAAGTGTCACGTTTGCACGCCCGTCGGCTTGGCGGGTCGCAATGGTTACTTCCTAACGATTCGAGGTCCTCAGCGATGCACGCGGATCGACCAGCCAGGACCCGGGGGCATACGTTCTGCCGGTTCTGTTCCGGCGCGTTGCATCCTTTTGTCGATCTCGGCGTATCGCCGCTGTGCGAGAGCTTCCTGACGGCGGAGCAACTGAACGGCGCCGAGACATTCTACCCGCTGGATGTGCGGGTGTGCGGGACCTGCTGGCTGGCCCAGCTCGGCGAATTTGTGCCGCCGGGCGAGATCTTTTCGGAGTACGCCTATTTCTCGTCGTATTCTCGGGCTTGGCTTGACCACGCACGCTCGTTCGTTGCCATGGCGGTGGATCGGTTCGGCCTGGGTCCCGACAGCCTTGCCATCGAGGTGGCGAGCAACGATGGCTACCTGCTGAGCAACCTCGTCGAGCGGCGCATCCCCTGCCTCGGCATCGAGCCAGCCGCCAATGTCGCCAAAGCGGCCGAGCGCGCCGGCGTTCCGACGCTGGTGGCATTCTTCGGTCGCGCGCTCGCGGAAGACCTGGCGGGCAGCGGCCGGCGGGCCGACCTCGTTGTCGCCAACAACGTCCTTGCCCATGTACCGGATGTGAACGACTTCGTTGCCGGCCTCGCGATCCTGCTGAAGGACGAAGGCGTGGTGTCGCTGGAATTCCCGCATCTCGGCAAACTGATCGCGGAGAATCAGTTCGACACGATCTACCACGAGCACTTCTCGTACCTCTCGCTCACCGCGGCGGAGCGTATCCTGGCCGCCCATGGCCTGCGGGTGTTCGACGTCGAGCAACTTTGGTCGCACGGCGGCAGCTTGCGGGTGTTCGCCTGCCGCACCGAGAGCCGCCGGGACACGGCGCCCTCGGTCGCCTGGCTGAGGGAGTCGGAGCGCGCGGCCGGGCTGATGGAGCTGAGTACCTTTGCGGCCTTCGGCGCTCGCGTGGCCGAGACCAAGTGGCGGCTGCTGGATCTGCTGATCAGGTTGAAGCGCGAAGGACGCCGGATCGTCGGCTACGGCGCACCGGGCAAGGGCAATACGCTGCTCAACTATTGCGGCATCCGCACCGACTTCCTGGACTTCACCGTCGATCGCAATCCCTACAAGCACGGCAGGTTCACGCCGGGCGCCCGGATTCCTGTGTTGCCGCCAGAACGGCTGGACGCGGCGCAGCCCGACTATGTGCTGATCCTTCCGTGGAATTTGAAGACCGAAATCATGGCGCAGCTCGCGCATGTGCGGAACTGGGGCGGGCGGTTCATCGTTCCTATTCCAGAACCGACAGTGGTGGAGTGAGGCGCAGGCAGGCAAGGGGAAGCCCATGAAGGTGGTTCTGTTTTGCGGCGGCCAGGGTCTGCGGATGCGCGGCGGCGGCAACGACGACCTGCCGAAACCGATGGTGCCGCTCGGGACGCGGCCGATCGTGTGGCACCTGATGAAGTACTACGCCCATTTCGGGCACACCGACTTCATCCTGTGCCTCGGTCACAAAGGCGCGACCATCAAGGAGTTCTTCGTCCACTACCAGGAGTGGATCTCCAACGACTTCGTCCTGTCCAGCGCCGGCGGCAGCATCGAGCTGCTGAAGCGCGACATGGAGAACTGGCGGGTCACCCTGGTCGATACCGGCCTCGACGCAACCATCGGCGAGCGGCTGCTGGCGGTCCGGCCGTACCTGCGGGGTGACGAGATCTTCCTGGCCAACTACAGCGACGGTCTGACCGACTGCCCGCTTCCATCGGTGATCGATCGTCTGCGCAGCACCCAGGCGATCGGCGCTTGCATGGTGGTGCGCCCCAGCATTTCGCTGCATTTCGTGCACCATGACCCGGACGGCCTGGTCACCGAGGTGCTCGATGCCGAGCAGGCCGATACCTGGGTCAACGCCGGGTTCTTCGCCTTCCGCCAGGAGATCTTCGACCATATGCACCCGGGCGAGGAACTGGTCGAGGAGCCGTTCCAGCGGCTGATCGCCGGCCGGAAGCTCGCGGCGCTGCCCTATCGCGGGTTCTGGCGCTGTTGCGACACGTTCAAGGACCTTCAGACGCTGGAAAGCCTGCTCGCCCGCGGCCCAGCACCGTGGGAGCTATGGCGTCGCTTCGCACCAGGCCGTGGTCCGGGCGACGGCAGCGACGAAGCGACCGCCCGTGGCGGTGCAACCGTGCAAGACGCGGCATCCACGCGTGACGGGGCGGCCGCGCCCGCCGCTTCGTCGCTGGTGGCATAGCACGGCCGATGGTGCCGCTTCTCCTCGATCGCCGCGCCGGAGCACCGCTGAGCATCCTGTGCCTGGGCGCGCACGCCGACGATATCGAGATCGGCGCCGGCGGAACGATCCTGACGCTGCTCCGCCGCCACCACGACGTGCAGGTGCTATGGGTGGTGTTCGCTGCGGCAGGCCAGCGCGCGCAGGAGGCCGAGGCCAGCGCCGCCGCCTTCCTCGCCGCGGCAGGCTCGCACGAAGTGTGTGTTCACGGTTTCCGCGACGGGTTCTTTCCGTCGGAATTCGAACGGCTCAAGGAGGCGTTCGAGGACATCAAGGCACGCTTCCACCCGACGCTGATTTTCACCCATCACCACGCCGACCGTCACCAGGATCACCGCACGCTGGCCGAGTTGACCTGGAACACGTTCCGCGACCACCTCGTGCTTGAGTATGAAATCCCGAAATACGATCCCGACCTCGGCAACCCCAACCTGTTCGTGCCGCTCAGCCCGGACTGCGCCGCCCGAAAAGCCGAGCTGTTGACGACGCACTTCACGAGCCAGCGAGACCGTCGCTGGTTCACCCCGGCGACCTTCCATGCCATGATGCAGATAAGGGGCGTTCAGGCGGCCGCCCCCTCGGGTCTGGCGGAGGGTTTCTACGCGCCGAAACTGCATATGCAGATATGAGAACCACCATGCCCAGTCAAACAGTCCCCTATCGGGGCGTGTCCGGTCGCAAAGCCGAACCGGAAGACCAGGCCGCGGGCGCGGAGACGGCCCCGTTGCGAACCATCGTCGTGCTGCAGACCCACTTCTACAACAAGCCGATCGCCCGGCTGTTCGCCGCCCTGACGGCGCGGCTGCCGGATGGCTACGCCGCCATGGTGCTGATGCACGTTCCCCCCGGCACGCCGAAGCCCGACCTGCTCCGTGATACTGCGCACCATTTCGTCACAACGCCCGAGATCCGCAACCCGGCCTATCCGCGCAAGTCCAACGGACCGGGCTGGGGAATCTGGCGGGGCGGACACACCGACCTGATCGCGCTAAGCTTCTTCAGCGCGCATCCAGACTACGACCGCTACTGGTTCGTCGAATACGATGTGCGCTTCAGCGGCCGGTGGAACGAGTTCTTCTCGTTCTTCGATGCCGACCCGGCGGACTTCCTTTCCACCAGCATGCGGCGGATGACGGACCAGCCGGAGTGGATGCACTGGCCGACGCTGCAGGTGCCCGCCGATGCGGGTCCGATCGCCGCGGCCGACCAGCTTGCCAGTTTCATGCCGGTCTACCGGGTGTCCCGCCGGGCGCTGGAGACGATCGACCGCGCCTATCGCGACGGGTGGGGCGGCCATTGCGAGGTGGCGTGGGCCACAATCGTCAACTGGGCTGGCCTGACGGTCGAGGATCTCGGCGGCGACGGCGAATTTGTTGCGCCCGGCAACCGCACCCGCTTCTACAGCAACACCCTGAAGAATGAGGCCTTGTCGCCCGGCTCGCTGGTGTTCCGGCCGGTGCGGAGCTGGACCGGGTCTCACCGCAACTGGCTGTGGCACCCCGTCAAGCCGCTGCATTTCAAACTGCGGGAGGACGTGCGCCGAGCCTGGATGGCGGCCAAGCCCTATCTCCAGCGGCTGCGCGGTCCCGTCCCGGCACACGCGCGGACAAACGATGTGCCGGTCAACGACTGGCCAGGGCCGGCCACCCCAGATCCTTCGCGGCGATCACGCTGACGGGCGACGGCCAGACAATGCCCAGCGCCGGGTCGTCGAACCGAACCCCGTCCGCCGCTTCGGCCCGGTAGGGCGTGTCCATGTGGTAAAGCACCTCGGTGTCATCGGCCAGGGTCTGGAACCCGTGCGCGCAACCGGGCGGGACATACAGGCACAGATCGTTATCGGGCGACAGGCGGAACGCCTGCCAGCGCCGGTGGCTCGGCGAGCCTGGGCGCAGATCCGCTATCACGTCGTGGATCGCGCCGCGGACGCAGCGGATGAACTTCACCTCACCGTGGGGCTCGCGCTGGAAGTGCATGCCGCGCAGCGTGCCGGCCAGGCGGGTCACCGACAGGCTCTCCTGCACGAAGTCGGTCGCCAGCCCGCGCGCCGCGAAGGCCGCACGATCGAACAGCCGCGCGAACGAGCCGCGTTCGTCGGCGCTCCGCTCAAGCGTGATCGCCCAGAGGCCGGCGATGGCGGTGGTTTCGAAGCGCATCCGGTTCGGTCCGGTTCCGTTGCGGGCCTGCCATGATGCGTGACATCGCGCGCGATCTCTATTCACATGTCGAGGCATTGTTTCCGCTTTGCCGCAGCATCACCGGGCCAGGGCTGCGCGAGACGCTGCGCTACATCGGCGGACATATTCCCCTGGCGATTCGCGAGGTGCCATCGGGGACGAAGGTGCTGGACTGGGAAGTGCCGCCGGAATGGACGCTGCGCGACGCCTGCATCGCAACGCAAGATGGCGCGCGGGTCGTGGATGTGCGGCGGAACAATCTGCACATCGTGCAGTACAGCGGTCCGGTCGATCGCATCGTGCCGCGCGGGGAACTAGAGCAGCATCTGCACAGCCTGCCCGAGCAGCCGGACCTGATCCCGTACCGCACGTCCTATTACGCCGAGAGCTGGGGGTTCTGCGTGTCGCACCGCCAGCGCCTGGCGCTGACCGAGCCGGCGTACCGCGTGTCGATCGACGCCACGCTGGCACCGGGCAGCCTGTCCTACGGCGAGTGCCTGCTGCCGGGCGAACACGCCGAGGAGGTGCTGCTGTCAGCGCATGCGTGCCACCCATCGCTCGCCAACGATAACCTGTCCGCGATTGCCGTTGCGATCGAATTGGCACGCGCGCTGGCCGGGCAGAAGAGGCGCTACAGCTACCGGTTCCTGTTTGCGCCCGGCACCATCGGCGCCATCGCCTGGCTGCACGCCAACCGCGACGCGCCACAGCGCATCCGGCATGGGCTGGTGCTGAGCTGCCTCGGCGATGGCGGCGCGCCGTCGTACAAGCGGTCCCGCCGGGGCGACGCAGCGATCGATCGTTACGCCGCGTATGTTCTGCGGCAATCGGGGCATGGCGATCGCATCGCCGACTTCGTGCCGTATGGATATGACGAGCGGCAGTATTGCTCGCCCGGCTTCAACCTGCCGGTTGGCTGCCTGATGCGTTCCGCAAACGGCACGTTTCCGGAGTACCATACCTCCGCGGACAATCTGGATTTCGTGACGCCGGACGCGCTGGCCGGGTCGCTGGCCGTTCTGCGGCGGATCGTCGGACTGATCGAGCGCGATGGGAGCTGGCGCAACATCGCCCCCTATGGCGAGCCGCAGCTTGGCCGGCGCGGCCTTTACCCGACATTGGGCGGGGGACCGGCGGCCTACGACCAGATGACGCTGCTGTGGGTGCTGAACCTGGCCGATGGGCGGCACTCGCTGCTGGACATGGCGGAACGCTCGGGCAAGCCATTCGACGCGATCGTCGCTGCCGCGGAAGCGGCGGCGGCGGCGGGGCTGCTGGTGCCGGAGGCTGATTTTGGCGGCGATCTGGTGTAGACTGGCGCCGCCTGGGACGGGGACGTGCGGTCTCCCCGAAGGCGATCCCCGCTGTTGCCGCTGTGGGCGGCGGGACATCGGGTCGCGCCACAGCTCGGCTTCTTGCCGACCAGCAACTGGCGAATGGGATTTCCGCAATGGCCGGAATTGGCCGGGGCGCAGCGATTACGCTTAGCGGCGCCCTCGGCAAGGCCGGAGGCTCCAACCGAACCCCCTCGCCCGCTGGCTGCCGTCCGTCAAACACCGCCCCCAGTCTGACAGCCGCGGGTTAACGGCCGAGGCAGCGGGATCGGCCGATCAGCATTTGTGCGGCTGAAGCGCGAACTCGCTCATCGTTGCATGCGCCACGAAGTCGCCGAAGTCCATCTTCATGTCGTCGCCGACGCCGTTCTCCCAGTAGCGCATGGTCACCTCGTAATTCGGCGTCTGCGCATTGGCCTGGTGGTCGAAGAACGCCAGGTGGACGCGCGTGCTCGGCAGAGGGTTGAGCTCCGGCCACTTGGTGGCGAAGGGCGGCTTCCAGTCCAGGATCACGATGGAACTGTCCTCGACGCCGCCCTCGTCGGTACCGTCGAACAGCGGCAGCGCCAGGAACTTCTTGCCCTCGCGCGCGCCGGCGATAATCGCCGCGGTGTGTGCCATCGGGAACAGCGTCCCGGGCGGCAGCTTCTTCACCGAGTCGCTGGGACTCGTGTAGTGGGCTTCGCCGGTGCCGCCAATGCTGTCCAGTTTGGCGACGCCGTCGGTTTGGCTGGTCACCGCGGTATCGGTGGTCTGCTTCATGTGGAAGCGGAACCGCAGCCCGTCCTTGGATTCCCAGGTGGCGTAGTCCGACATCATCTGGACGTCCTGTCCGTCGGCATTGGTGATCGTCAGTTGCAGACGCTGGCGCACCGCCCAGCCGTCGCAGGCGTCGATCACCTCGTATCCCATGGTGCCGTTGGCGGCGATCACATCGCCACCCTTGCTGTTGTCCAGCTTCAGCTCATACAGCGCATGGTGCGCGGCCAGCGGCGTGGCCGGTGCCGCCGGCACGCTGGTCGCGGCGGACGCCCCGGCGCAGACGGTCATCATACAAGCCGCCAGCACGGCAGGAATGCGCATCAACGGTCTCTCCGCTTTGGGTCTGTGCGAACATAGGGGGGGCAAGGCGATGGCACCAGCCGGTTGGGGCCGGCCGGGCGGGCCCGGACCGGTCTACCCGCCGGTCGTTTTCGCCCTGGGCGGCAGCTCGATCCGCAGCGAGAGTTCCTTGAGCCGCGCCGGCGGAACCGGGGCGGGCGCGCCCATCATCAGGTCCTCGCCCTGCTGGTTCAGCGGGAACAGGATCACCTCGCGGATGTTCGGCTCGTCCGCCAGCAGCATCACGATCCGGTCGATGCCCGGGGCCGATCCGCCATGCGGCGGCGCGCCATAGCGGAACGCGTTCAGCATGCCGCCGAACCGGGCTTCTACGTCCTCGGCTGTATAGCCGGCGATCTCGAACGCGCGGATCATGATGTCCGGACGGTGGTTGCGGATCGCGCCCGAGGACAGCTCGATGCCGTTGCACACAATATCGTATTGATAGGCCTTGATGGTCAGCGGGTCCTGGGAGGTCAACGCCTCCATCCCGCCCTGCGGCATGCTGAACGGGTTGTGGCTGAAATCGATCTGCCCGGTTTCCTCGTTCAGTTCGTACATCGGGAAGTCGGTGATCCAGCAGAACCGGAACGCATTCGGTTCGATCAGCCCCAGCTCCTCGCCGAGCCGTGTGCGCACCTGGCCGGCGAATTTCGGCGCCTCGTCCGGCTTGCCGGCGGCGAAGAACACCGCATCGCCTGGGTTGAGTCCGCAGGCCACCCGGATGGCCTCGGCGCGATCCGGCTCCAGGTTGCGGGCGATGGGTCCCTTCGGACCCGACGCCTCGTAGACGATGTAGCCGAGCCCGCCGGCGCCCTGCTCGCGTGCCCACTCGTTCAGCTTGTCGAAGAAGCTGCGAGGGTTGCCGGCGGCGCCGGGCGCCGGGATGGCACGCACCACCCCGCCCGACGCCGCGATGCGCGCGAACAGGCCGAAGCCCGAGTCGGCGAACTGGGCGGTCACGTCTGTGATGCGCAGCGGGTTGCGCAGGTCGGGCTTGTCGGAGCCGAACGCCAGCATCGCGGTCTCGTACGGGATGCGTTGGAACGGCGGATCGGACACCGCGCGGCCGGCGGCAAACTCCTGGAACACGCCGGCGATCACCGGCTCGATGGTGGCGAACACGTCGTCCTGGGTGACGTAGCTCATCTCGAAATCGAGCTGGTAGAACTCGCCCGGCGAGCGGTCGGCGCGGCTGGCTTCGTCGCGGAAGCACGGCGCGATCTGGAAGTAGCGGTCGAACCCTGCCACCATCAGAAGCTGCTTGAACTGCTGCGGCGCCTGCGGCAGCGCGTAGAACGTGCCGGGATGCAGCCGCGACGGCACCAGGAAGTCGCGTGCGCCCTCGGGGCTGGAGGCGGTCAGGATCGGGGTCTGGAACTCCGTGAAGCCCGACTCGATCATCCGCCGGCGGATCGAGGCGATCACCTGGGCGCGCAGCAGCATATTCCGGTGCAGCTTATCGCGCCGCAGGTCGATGAACCGGTATTTGAGCCGGATCTCCTCCGGGAAGCGCTCGTCGCCCGCCACCTGCATCGGCAGGATCTCGGCCGCCGACTGCACGACCAGGTCGGCGGCGCGCAGTTCGATCTCACCGGTAGGCAGCTTCGGGTTGACCGTGCCGGCCTCGCGCAACACTACCTCGCCGGTGACGGTGATCACGCTTTCGACCCGCAGCGCCTCGGCGGCGGCGAATGGCGCCGAGCCGGACGGGAGCACGATCTGGGTCAGCCCATAATTGTCCCGCAGGTCGATGAACAGTAGCCCGCCATGGTCGCGCTTGGAGTGCACCCAGCCGGACAGGCGGGCCGTCTGGCCGGCGTCGGCGGCGCGCAGCGCGCCGCAGGAGTGGGTGCGATAGGCGTGCATGGGCGGTTTTTCCGGGTCAAATCAGGGGCGGCAGACAAACCCCGCGCCTTGCGGCAAGTCAAGCGCGCGGGTGGCGGCGTAACATCGAGCTTCCCAGCCGTCGGGGAGTCCGCGAGAAATCGAGCTTCACACGGAGGAAAAAAAGCCAGGGAGTTCAATCATACGTAGAATAGTTTTCGTAATTCAGCACCCTGAGATGCACGAAACCACGAATGCACGAAGCGCCAAAATCTTTTATTCTCTGTGACCTCCGTGGCTTTTTCTTCCTCCTTGATCCCCGCGTCGAAACTTGCTTGCCGACCCGCCTGCCGAGACTGAGACCGGGCAGGCGTCTCACCGACGGTGATGCGGCTTCCCTGGGGCTCGGCTTTTTCTGCGGCCCGAAAGCTGATACTTGACCGCAGATCATGGCCCGTCACCGCACGCCGTTCCCCACACCCACGCTGGTCGCCTCCACCGACGAGCTTAACGCGCTCTGCACCCGGCTGCGGGCGGAGCCCTTCGTTGCCGTCGATACCGAGTTCATGCGGGAGCGCACCTACTGGCCCGAGCTGTGCGTCGTGCAGCTCGCCGGCGCGGAGGAGGTCGCGGTGATCGACGCCGAGGCGCCGGACCTCGATCTGGCCCCGCTCGGCGGGTTGCTCGCCGACCCGGCGGTCACCAAGGTGTTCCATGCCGCAAGACAGGACATCGAGATCTTCCTGCTGAAATTCGACGCCGTTCCCGCGCCGCTGTTCGACACCCAGGTCGCGGCCATGGTCGCGGGCTTCGGCGACCAGGTCGGCTACGACGCGCTGGTGGCGGCGCTCGCCGGCGGCCATATCGAGAAGGCGCACCGGTTCAGCGACTGGTCGGCGCGACCGCTCTCCCCGGCGCAGATCACCTACGCCGCGGCCGACGTCACCTGGCTGCGCGAAGTCTACCTCAAACTATGCGCCCGGCTGGAAAAGGACGGACGGCTCGACTGGGTGGCCGAGGAAATGGCTATTCTCGCCGAACCTTCGACCTATCGCGCCGACCCGGAGACGATCTGGGAACGGCTGCGTCCACGCAGCAACAACCGGCGCTTCCTGGGTACGCTGCGCGTGCTGGCGGCGTGGCGCGAGCGGGAGGCTCAGCGTGTCAACATCCCCCGCCAGCGGCTGCTGAAGGACGAGACGCTGCTGGAGATCGCCGCCACGGCGCCGGACAACCCCGAGGCGCTGGCCCGCTCCCGCGGGGTGACGCGCGGCTTCGCCGACGGCCGCACCGGCACTGCGCTGCTGGCGGCGCTGGCCGCAGCCCGGGCCGTGCCGGACGACGATCTGCCGGAGGCGCCGCGGGTGCGTGAGGGCGCGCGCCCCTCGCCCGCGCTGATATCCCTGCTGAAAGTCCTGCTCGCCGGGAAATGCGAGCAGCACAACGTCGCGCCCAAGCTGGTGGCGAGCGGCGACGACATCGACCGGCTGGCCGCCGAGGATGCACCTGACATCCAGGCCCTGCATGGCTGGCGGCGCGACGTGTTCGGCGACGACGCGCAGGCACTGAAACAGGGGCGGATCGCGCTCGGCGTGGACGGCAAGAAAATAAAGCTGATTCGCACCGAGTAACGGCGCGGTGGCGTTGGCAACCCGGTTTCCCGCAGGCCGAACGAACCGGCTGGCCGCAGTCCCTGTCGAAACGCCGGTCTTAGCGCGAATGCACAGCGTCCAACGGTTGCAATTCGAATTGTTCGCCGCGCCCCCGGCGGCGGCGGATGCCGGGGTGCGCGGAGTCGCGGACGCCCGGCGAACGGATTTCACGGCTACCGCATCGTACGCCATAATCGGTGGCTATCAGGGCTTACACGGGCTGCGATAGCAGGTTCCCGCGCTCAGTACTTGCTTTTTGCCTGATCCCCGTTACCCAGTGCCCCGCATGACCGAGGCACCATCGACCCATCCCGCGCATCTCCGCGCGCTGGAGGCGGAAAGCATCCACATCCTGCGGGAGGTCGCCGCCCAGGCGGCCCGGCCCGTGATGCTGTATTCGATCGGCAAGGACTCGACGGCGCTGCTGCACCTGGCCCGCAAGGCGTTCTTCCCGGCCAAGCCGCCGGTCCCGCTGCTGCATGTCGATACCACGTGGAAATTCCGTGACATGATCACCTTCCGCGACCGGACGATCGCGGCGCTGGGGCTGGACCTCCGCCTCCACACCAACCCGGACGGCCTGCGGCAGAACATCAATCCGTTCGACCACGACAGTGCGCTGTACACGCAGGTCATGAAGACCGATGCGCTGAAGCAGGCGCTGACGGACGGAAAATACGATTACGCGATCGGCGGAGCCCGCCGCGACGAAGAGCGCTCCCGCGCCAAGGAACGCGTGTTCTCGGTGCGCGGCCCGGGTCATAGCTGGGACCCCAAGCGGCAGCGGCCGGAGCTGTGGAACCTGTATAACGGCCAGCTCGCGCCGGGCGAGACGATCCGTGTCTTTCCGCTGTCGAACTGGACCGAGATCGACGTCTGGACCTATATCCAGGCGGAGGGCATCGAGGTCGTGCCGCTGTATTTCGCCGCCGAGCGGCCGACGGTGGAACGCGAAGGCCAGATCATCGTGGTCGATGACGGGCGGATGCGGTTCCGCCCCGGCGAGACGCCGGTGATGCGCATGGTCCGGTTTCGTTCGCTCGGCTGTTACCCGCTCTCCGCCGCCGTGCTGTCGGAGGCGGCCACCATCGAGGACATCATCGAGGAGATGCGGACCACCCACGTATCCGAGCGCGCCGGGCGGCTGATCGACCAGGACCAGGACGCCTCGATGGAGAAAAAGAAGCGCGAGGGATATTTCTGATGCCCGAATCCCTTCTGCGCGTGCTCGCCTGCGGCAGCGTCGATGACGGCAAATCGACCCTGATCGGCCGGCTGCTGTTCGAGTGCGGCACCATCCCGGATGACGTGATGGAGGCGCTGGAGCGCGATTCCCGCCGCATCGGCCGCGGCGGGCGGATCGACTATTCGCTGCTGGTGGACGGGCTGGCCGCCGAGCGCGAGCAGGGGGTCACCATCGACCTCGCCTATCGCTTCTTCGAAACCCCGAACCGCCGCTTCATCCTGGCCGACGCGCCCGGACACCAGCAATACACGCGCAACATGGTCACCGGGGCCTCGCGGGCCGATCTCGCGATCCTGCTGGTGGACGCGCGCAATGGCCTGCTCGTGCAGACCCACCGCCATGCGGCGATCGCCTCGATGCTCGGCATCCGCCAGCTCGTGCTGGCGGTGAACAAGATGGACATGGTCGGATTCGGCCAGGCCGTGTTCGATTCCATCGTCCGCGACTTCGCGGCGCTGCGCGACCGGCTGGGCGAGCTGGCCGTCACCGCGATCCCTGTGGTCGCGCGCGACGGGGACAACGTCACGCAGCCGAGCAACCGGATGCCGTGGTACACGGGGCCGACCTTGCTCGATGCGCTGGACGCGGCGCCGGCGTCGGTTGCCGGGGTGGACCGCGCCTTTCGGCTGCCGGTGCAGCTCGTCACCCGGCCCGATCAAACCTTCCGCGGCTACGCCGGCACCGTCGCCGCCGGCACCATCCGGCCGGGCGATGCGCTGGTGAACGCCGCCTCCCGCACCGAGGCGCGGGTCGCGCGCATCGTCACCATGGACGGCGACCTGGATGCGGCGGCCGAGGGCCAGGCGGTCACGCTGGTGCTCGACCGGGAGATCGACGTCTCGCGCGGCGACGTGCTGGCGACGGGCACGCCTCCGGTGCTGACCGACCGGATCGAGGCCTGGGTGGTCTGGATGGACGAGACGCCGCTGATCCGCGGCCGCGCCTACACCCTTATGCTTGGTACCCGGCTCGTCACCGCGACGATCGCCGACATCACGAACCGGCTGGACATCGAAACGCTGTCCGAGATCGAGGTCCGCGAGCTGCAGTTGAACGAGATCGGCCGGGTGTCGATCGTGCTGTCACAGCCCGTGCTATGCGAGCCCTACGCCGACAGCCGGACGCTGGGCGGGTTTATCCTGATCGACCGGCTGACGCGCGGCACCGCCGGCGCCGGCATGGTAAACACGCTGCGCGGCGTGCGCAGCGACGTCTACTGGCACCATCTGGACGTCGACCGGAAGGCGCGGGCCGCACTGAAGAGTCAGCAGCCGGCGGTGCTGTGGTTCACAGGGCTGTCGGGCGCGGGCAAATCCACCATCGCCAACCTGGTCGAAAAGGCGCTGCACGCGCAGGGCAGTCACACCATGACCCTGGACGGCGACAATGTGCGCCATGGGCTCAACCGCGACCTTGGCTTTTCCGAGGCGGACCGGGTGGAGAACATCCGCCGGGTCGCCGAGGTGGCGAAACTGTTCGTGGAGGCGGGGCTGATCGTGATCGTCTCCTTCATCTCGCCCTATCGCACCGACCGCCAATTGGCGCGAGAATCCGTCGCGGACAGCCAGTTCATCGAGGTGTTCGTCGATACGCCGGTGGACGAGTGCCGCCGGCGCGACCCCAAGGGCCTGTATGAGCGCGCCGACCGCGGCGAACTGCGCAGTTTCACCGGGGTCGATGCGCCGTACGAGGCGCCGCTGGCGCCGGAAATCCGTCTGCGGACGCTGGAAGCCACACCCGAGGCGCTGGCACAGCAAGTCGTGGATGAGCTGCGCCGCCGCGGCATCACGGGCTGAGAGGCAGCGCGCGGCAACGTCGTCGTTGCGCGGCAATGGTTCGGCGGTGCGGCTTGCCGGCTGTCTTCAGGGCGCTCATACGGCGCCATACAGGGCTCCAGCGGAAGGCGGCGGTGTCCCATCATTTCTTCGGGTCGTCGTCGAACAGGATGCGGTTTGCCGCACCGTCCATATCGTCGTATTGGCCGGAGCGCAGCGACCACAGGAACAGCGCGAGGCCCCCGGCTCCGAGGCCCAGGCTCAGCAGCATCAAATACAGGATGGACGTCATCAGCGTGACCTCGCCCGCAGCCGGAAGCTGTTGGCCATGACCAGCAGCGAAGAACTCGACATCGCGGCCGCGGCCAGCCACGGCGTGACCAGGCCCGCCACCGCCAGCGGCACCATCAGAGCGTTATAGCCGATCGACAGACACAGGTTCTGCCGCATCACCGTGCGTGCCCGCCGTGCCGTTTCGATCAGTGCCGTCACCGGGCCGAGCCGGCTGCCCTGGAACACCACGTCGGCGACGGTCTGGCTGACATCCGCCGCGGAAGCCGGCGAGGCCGAGACGCTCGCCGCGGCCAGCGAGGGCGCATCGTTCAGCCCGTCGCCGACCATGAGAACTTTCCGGCCCCCGGCGACCAGCGCCTCGACGGCCGCGACCTTCGCCACCGGAGAGCGCGCCGCTTCCCAGTCGGCGATGCCGACGTCGGCAGCGACGCGTGCAACCGAATCGGGCCTGTCGCCGGACACCAGCCGCACCGTCAGCCGCATGGCGGCAAGGCGGGCCACCACCGCCGCCGCATCGGCGCGCAGCGTCTCATCGAAGGAAAACCGCACCCCGGGAACACCCGGCCGCGCCAGCCACAACTCGGGCATCGCCGCGGCCGGAGCGCCGGCATCGCCGCAGAAGGCGCGGCTGCCGAGCCGGATCTCGCCCGCCGCGGTCGTCAGCGACAGCCCCTCGCCGGGATGCTCGACCACGTCCTCGGCGGCCGGCACCGGCCCCGCCGCGGAGCATAGCGAGCGCGCCAGCGGATGCCGGCTGCTCGCCGCGAGCGATGCCGCCACGCGCAATGCCGCCGCATCAGGCGCGCCCTGCAATCCCAGGACGGGCTCGGTCAGCGTGCCGGTCTTGTCGAACACGACGGTGTCCACCTCGGCAAGACGCTCCAGCGCGGTGGCCGATTTCAGCAAAATGCCGGACTGGAACAGCCGCGAGGTGGCGATCACCTGAACCGCCGGCACGGCCAGCGCCAGCGCGCAGGGGCAGGTGATGATCAGCACCGACGCCGCGGTCAGCAGCGACGCCTCCAGCGATGCCCCCCAGGCGAAATACCAGAACAGGAAGGTTGCCAGCGCGCAGACATGCACCGCCGGCGCGTAGCGGCGGGCCACCCGGTCGGCGAGCACGACGAATCGGCTCCGCTGCGCCTCGGCGGCGTCGATCAGCCGCACGCACTCGGCGAGCAGCGTCGCGTTGCCGGTGGCCACGGCGCGCACGGTCAGCGGGGCGCCAAGGTTCAGCGTGCCGGCGAACACCTGCGTCCCGGGCGCGGCTGGCATCGGCAGGCTCTCGCCGGTGACCATGCTCGCGTCCAGCGAAGATACCCCCCGCTCCACCGTGCCATCGACCCCGATCCGCTCGCCGAGCCCGACCAGTACGACATCGCCCGGCGCCACCGCCTGCTGGCCGCGCCGGACGGTCGAGCCATCGGGCTGCAGCACCGCGACATCGGTGGCGTGCAGCGTCAGCAACTGCTCGGCGGTGGCCCGCGCCTGGCCGCGCGCGCGGTGATCCAGCACGCGGCCGATCAGCAGGAAGAACAGCAGTGCGACGGCGGAGTCGAAATAGGCGTGCGCGCCGCCGGCAATCGTCTCCGCCAGGCTCATGCCGGTGACCAGCACCACGCCGATGCTGATCGGCACGTCCATGTTGGTGCGCCCCTGGCGCAGCGCGGCGACGGCCGAGGCGAAGAACGGCCATCCGGCATAGGCGATCGCCGGCATGGCAATCAGCGCGGAGACCCAGTGCAGCATGTCGCGCGTCGCCGGCCCCATCCCGCCGGACCAGATGCCGATCGACAGGAACATCACGTTGCCTGCGGCGAAGCCGGCCACCGCCAGCCCGCGCAACAGCCGCCGCCCGGTCGCATCCTGGGCCGCGGTCAGCGCGCCAACGGTGAACGGCACCAGCCGGTAACCGAGCCGCTCGATCCCTGCGACCAGCGCACTGGCGTCCTCAGCGGCACCGCGCCAGACCAGCTTCAGCCGCCGCGTGGTCATGTTGACGCGGCCCCGCGCCACGGCTGGCTCGCGGGCGAGCACCGACTCGATCAGCCAGACGCAGGCGCCGCATTGCAGCCCGTCGATCGCCAGCGACAGCTCGTGCAGCCCGTCTGGGCGGGTGGTGACGCTGCGGATCAGGTCCCAACGCCCGGCCGGTTCCGGGCGAGGCGCACGCAGGGCAGCATCCAGCACCCGCTGCTCATAGTAGCGGCCGAGGCCGAGCCCCTGGATCGTCTCGTAGGCGGCTGCGCACCCCGGACAGCAGAAGCGGCGTCCGGACGCTGCCGGCAGGCCGCAGTGGATGCAGGTGGCATCGGCCGCCGCGGCAAC
>Ga0302276_10000656_pt1 | contig 31887 bp, 26 predicted proteins | sample III_Bog_N2_3_FD_198768 | JGI IMG/M metagenome (GOLD analysis project Ga0302276, IMG submission 198768) | Peat permafrost microbial communities from Stordalen Mire near Abisko, Sweden - III_Bog_N2_3 | ecosystem: Environmental > Terrestrial > Soil > Wetlands > Peat | place: Sweden: Abisko...
GCCGCCCGTCGTCTACTTCGTCCACGGTTACGGCGGGACCGGAGCTTCGTTCGAGAGCGACACCAAAGGGGACGCGGTCGCGGACACCGCCAAGTTCATCGCGGTCTACCCCAGCGCGATCGGGGGGTCCTGGAGCATGTACGACACCACCGACTACCCCTTCCTGCTGGCGCTGCTGGACACGGTGGACGCCCGCTACAAGATCGACAGGAACCGGGTTTACTGCGCCGGGTTCTCCCAGGGCGGATTCATCAGCTTCGGGGTCGGCTACAAGCATCCCGAAACCTTCGCCGCCGTGGCCCCGGTCTCCGGACACATTCCGTCGTTCTCGACGGCCGCACCGCTCAAGCGTCCGGTCCCTCTCTTCCTGACCTTCGGAACCAACGACGTGTCCGACGTGGCCTCCTTCATGACCGATGTCAACACCTGGATGGGGTTGGACACGTGCGTCGCCAGCTCCAAGAAGGAAGTGCGGCCCTATCCCGCCACCAACAAGAATTCCGTGGTGGCCCGGATCACCTACTCCTGCGCGCAGGGGAGCGAACTGATGATCGATTCCGTGGTGGGAGGCCCCCACGAATGGGCCATGGACGTCACCACCAAGGTGAACACGACGGTCGAGGTCTGGAACTTTCTCAAGGGATATTCCCTCGGAGGCACGACCTCCCTCCAGCCGCCGTCGGCCAAGGACATCGGCACGGGCCTTTGGGCGACCTACCAGAACGGCCGCGTCCATCTGAACGGCCTCGAATCCGCACGCACGGTCCGCATCGCGAATCTCGAGGGCGAAGCGATCGCCACCGCGGCCCTGGTCGATGGCTCCTTCGATTTCCGGCAGGCTCCGGGCACCTACCTGATCACGAGCACTGGCGAAACCGGATCGAGCACCATCAAGCTCACCATCCCCTGAGCACCGGCGATCCCGTCCGGCGCTAGCGTTTCCGGTACGCCTTCTGGTCCGTTCCTCCAATGTGCTGCACCAGCCAATCCTGCAGGAAATTGACCAAGCTGGATGCCACCACACCGCGGCCGGAGCTCAGGCTCTCCATCGTTTCCGCGACCTTGGCCTCGAAGGCCCTGTGGATGGCCTTGTGGGCCTCCAAGCCAGGCGTGCGCCTGGCTTCCATCATGGCCTCTTCCTCGGCGAAATGGCGGGCCGCGTAGGCGGCGAGCTCGGGAATGACCTCGCCGATCGCGGTTCGGACCTTGCCTTCGGAGATCGCCAGGTCCAGGTCGTCGATGAGCTTGAACAACCGCCGGTGCTGGGCGTCCATTTCCGCGACTCCCGTTTCCAGCGCCGGGGTCATGACGATCTCGCGACGGCCGGTGCGGAACCCGGATAGCAGGGTGCGGAAGCGGGCGGAAGTCTCCTGGATGGCGGCCAGCGAGGTCTGGGCTTCTTCCATGCGATCCGACACGCCCAGGATCAACTGGTCGACCTCGCCGATGTTTTGGGCCACCTGTTTGGTGCCGGTGGCGAGTTCCGCCACCCGATGGGCCACCTCGCGAGACGCCTGGCTGGCCCCGGAGGTGTTTCCCGAAATTTCGGTCGAGGCGCTCTTCTGCTCGGACATGGCGCGGACGATCTCCCTGGAAAGACCATGGACCTGCAGCACCGATGCGGCGATGTTCCCGATCCGTTCGCCTGTTCCCTGCACTTGGGTGTGGACCGACTCGACGAGCTTCTGGATGACCTGCGTGGCCTCGGCGGTCTGCCGGGCGAGGCCCTTCACCTCCCCCGCGACCACGGCGAATCCCTTGCCGGCCTCACCGGCCCTCGCGGCCTCGATGGTCGCGTTCAGGGCCAGGAGATTGGTCCGCGCGGAGATGTCGCGGATGGAGGCCAGGATCCCTTCGATCTCCTGCGCCGTCCCCTCCAATTGGACGATGGCGGTCTTCCCCTCGGTGGCGGTGCCCCGGACCCGGTCCACCAGTGACTCCTCTTCGCCGCAGATCCTGCCCACCTCGCCGATGGAAGCGCCCATCTCCTCCATGGCGCCGGCCATGGCCAGGATGGAGACGGACATTTCCTCGGCCGCGGCGGAAATGGAGAGGACGGCGCCCGCGCCTTGCTCCGCGGCTGCTGCCACCGAGGCGCTGCGCACCCTGGAGCCGGCCACGGAACCGCGGATGGACTCGAACTGCCGGGTGAACGACTGGACGGTTTCCAGGAGGGAATTCTCGGCGGCCAGCACCTCGGCGAGGATTCCGGAGACGTTGTTGGCCATCTTCTCCTGCTCGCGCAGGAGGTCGTCGATCTCGTCGCCTCCTGCCTTCAGGGCCATCCGTTCGCTCAAGTCACCCGTCGCCTGCTTGCGCGCCAGCGCCACCGCCGTATCCAGACGCGACAGGAATCGACTTGTCTTGACCGCGCTCCAGGCCAGGATCGCGACCCCCAGGCCGACGCCCGTCCAGACCAGGGGAGAAGACGCGAACCATGTTCCACTGGCCACCAACGCGAAGCAGGCGAGGATGCATGCACCCTGGATCTTCGCGATCTTTCCATGATTCATCCCATGCACCACCTTCGATTGAGCCAAGAAGATGCGCGGGAAAATCGGATGCCCTATTCTCGCATACCACCGCCGGAATGCAAGTCCCGCAAAACCGGGGAGCGGCGTCTCAGTTCCCTATCTGGGTTCGGTGCCGGCGGGCCACTGGATGGCGAGGCGGTACCCGTCTTCCGTGATCACCAGGTCCCAGGTCTCACCGCTGGAAGCGTCCTGCCACGAAAGCAGGGTGAACTCGGAGGGGAGGTGCTTCAGGGAGATGAGGTCCTGCAGGACATCGTCCGTGAAGGTGCCTTCCACGCGGTCCACGGACCACTCGTCGCCCCCCAGGAGACCCGGAACGGCGTGGTTGGCCAAGCCGTAGAAGTGGCGGAAATCTTCGCGCAGCGCGGCCCGCAGGGGGGCCACCGAGGGTTCGCTGCCCTGCAGGATGTGGTTGGGCTCCCCGGCGATGGTGGGGTCCAAGATGGTCAGCTCCAGCCGGGTTCCCCGGTGCGAGATGAGGGCCAGCGTTCCCCTGCCGGTGCGCGGGAGGTAGGAATGGGTGTTCCCCTTGGTGCCCAGATCCTGCAGCCCGTTCACCAGTGCCTGGAAGCTCTTGCCTCCCCAGACCGGGCGCACCCGACTCTGGACGTTCTGGGATGCCAGTCTCCCGACTTCCTGGACGCCCTTCAAGCCCAGATCCATCTTGGCTTGCGCCCACTCCCGGGAGGAGATCAGGAGTTGGGGTCCTTGCAAGGTGTTCTGGAGCTGGGCGAGCATCACCCCGTCGGGGGGCATGAAATTGATCAGGGTGTTGGGTGTCCGCAGCACGTTGAAGGGGGAGACCAGTTCGGTCCCCTGGTGCAGCAATTCGAATTTCGCGCCCTTTCCGTCCAGGACCGACCAGAGTTCGTCCTTCTGCCACCGGTCGCTCCCCGGCCGCAACCAGCGCTCCTCCACGGAACGCTCCGCCCGGAACAGCACATGCACCTCGAAGTCCTGGCTCGAGATCCCCTCCTTGCGGGAGACGGACCACACCTCGTCGCGGGTTCCGAAGGGACCGTCCACGGAATGTTCGGGACGTCCCCAGGCGGCGGTGTAGTCCGAGGGGGATTTTCCCATTCCCGGGAGGACCGATTGGGCGCCGGCCGCGAATGCGACGACGGCGAGGATGGAGAGGACTCTGTTCAGCATGGCTTTCCTCCGGTGCCGTCCCAACGGAGACGGCGCGTGGCGTGGTAGGCGATTCCCGATTCCACATAGGCGGCTTCGCCCAGGAACACCGGGTGCATGGGCTCGCCGCGATGGACGATGGTCTCCTCGGCGAGCGGATCGAAGAAGAGCGGATCCCCGTCGCGGAATTCGCGGTAGTCTCCGCCCAGCGCGTCTTCGTGCACCAGGGCGCGCGGACGGCCGTCGGGGTCCAGGGGATAGGGCTCGACGGAAACCGTCTGGAAGAATTCGAACCGCTCCCCGGCGAGCTCGGCGCCGGGATCGAAGGCGGAACCGAGTCCCGAAAGGTCGCGCAGGATGCCCCGCAGGTGGTCGCGCGCCGAAAGCCACGCCCAATGGCACTCGGTGCCGTGGGAGACCGGTCCGATTTCCAGGGTGATTTCCCGCGAACCCAGGGAAGGCAGGAACACGTTGGACTGGTCCGTTTCCGGAGTGTGCAGGATGCGGGTGCGCGGATCGCGGCGGAACGCCCGCAGCGCGAGCCACAGGATCAGCGGCTCCAGGGAGGTCAGGATCCAGGTCACGCCCATGGACGATGTCGTGTTGTGCAGGTCCACCACCAGGTCGGGAGGAGTTCCACCCGGGCAGATCTCCTCGCGCAGTTCCCGGGCGCGGAGGCGTTCCAGTGGGGCGCCCTCCCGCGTCGCCTTCGAGAGTTCCGGTCCGAAGCACCGATTGAGGTCCACCTCCAGGTACCGCAGGTTGCGCTCGATGGAGCGGGGATTCGCCAGGATTCCCCGGACATCCAATCCGGGAAATGCGAACCGTTCCGGATGGGCTTGAAGCTCTCGGACGGTCCAGATCCCCCCGCGCTCGTTCCCATGGGTGCCTCCGACCACCACGATCTCCCGCGGCACGCCCGAGACGGGCGTGGATGTCTGCCTGTGGTCCATGGTCGAAGCCCAAGATAGCCTTCCCGCCCCGATCCCCGCCGGAACGGACCGACCCGCTCGGCAAAGTTCCGATCCGGTGTCCCGCAAGCCCGGATGCCGTGGACGCACCTGCAGGGCGCTACGCTAGAGCGACGAGTCGATCAATGCGAAGAATCCCTCGGCCTTTTCCAGTTCCACCACCAGGAGGGCTCCCAGGTCGGGGATGACCGCGGGGTTGCATTCGAGGATGGGAAAGATCTCAGGGTCCAGGGGCCACTGCGAAAAACCGTCGAAGGCGGCGTACCCGGCGGTCTCCGCGAGGTAGCTGGACAGGTGCACCACGGCCGCCAATTCCTTCTGGTTGGGCGAGGAGAGGGGGGAAAGATGGAAGGCGATGGGATCGCGCAGTTCCTCCGGAAGACCCCAGCGCTCCGCGAGCATTCCACCCACCGTGGGATGGTCGATCTCCAGATGGGCCCGCTCCAGCACGGGAAGCGGAAGGGCGTTCTCCTCGGCGGCCTCGGCCAGGATCTTCTGGTACTCGAGAGGTTCGGAGGTTTCCAGGATCAGGGTGCCGATCTTGTGGAGCAGCGCCGACATGAAGGCGGATTCGGTGTCCAGGCCCAGCCGGCGCGCGAGCTTGTGCACCACGATGCGGGACGACAGCGCGGCCGCCACCGAGTGGCGCCAGATGGCGCGCCTGTCCAGGCGTCCGTTCCCCTTGCCCAGAAGCTTCATCACCGAAGCCGACATGACCAGGCTGCGCACGGTCTGGAATCCCAGGATCACGATCGCCTGGTCCACGGAGGAAATGGTGCGGGGAATCCCGTAGAATGCGGAATTGGCCAACCGCAGCACCTTCGCGGAGAGGGCGAGGTCCTGACCGATCAGCCTCGAGGCGGTGTCCGCCGAGGTGTTGGGGGTGTTGAGCACCTCCAGCACCCTGGCGACGACGCCGGGAAGGGTGGGGACCTGGCCCAGGCCGTCCACGATCGCCCTGTACTTCTCGGGTGCGGTTCGCGCGTTCATCGGAGCCCATCCTACCATCCGAGCGGCGGCGGGGGCAAGCCGACCACCCTCCGGCCTACTTGGGTTCGATGGTCCAGCGGAGTCGCTTGGAGACCACCGGAAGGGTGTCGATCCCGTAGGCGCGGACGGCCTTGATGGAGGAATCGATGACCCAGACCCTGGTCTCGACGTCGAGCTTCTCCATGAGTCCCAGCATGTCCAGCTCCGGAGAGACCCGAACCCTCCCCAGTGACAGGATCTGACCGGCGACCACCACGAGGGTGTCCGGCTTGAAGGGCATCGGGTCGTTGGTGCCCAGGGAGATCTTCGTCGCCGCGTAGGTTCCCGGCGGGAGCTGCTGGAACACGACGTCCGTGCCCTTGGGGGTTTTGCCGGCATGCGCGGGGCTGGGCGGGCGAGGATCCAGCGAGAAGCGGAACTTCTCCTGGTCGGACACGCGCACCAGGTCGATCTGCACGCCCACGTCGAACCCGGTGTCGCGGATGTGCGCGATCAGGCCGTTGGCCTTGAGATCCACCTCCGCCGGTTTGGCCCGGTTCACGAGCAATACCTGGGTGGGCACGTAGAGCCCCGCCATTGCGGCGGCCGGAAGCGCCAGGAGCAGCAGGCGTGAGCGGACCATCGCCGGAAAATACCTAAGGGGATCGGGTGCCCACCTTGGAGATCGGGTGCCCACCTTGGGAATCAGGCGCGCACCTTGGGAATCAGGTGCCCACTTTGTCGATCAGGACCTGGACCACCGATGGATCCGCGAGGGTGGTGATGTCGCCCAGGTTGTCGGTCTCGCCCGCGGCGACCTTCCGGAGGATGCGCCGCATGATCTTGCCCGAGCGGGTCTTGGGGAGCCCGGGAACCACCACCACCCGGTCGGGGATGGCGATGGCTCCGATGTGGTGGCGGCATTCGTTCTTCAGCGCACCGATCAGCTCCGCCGATTCGTGGTAGCCTTCCCGCAGGATGACGTAGGCGAAGATCCCCTGGCCCTTGATCTCGTGCGGGAATCCCACCACGGCGGCTTCGGCGCAGGCCGGGTGCGAGACCAGGGCGCTTTCCACCTCCGCCGTGCCCATCCGGTGGCCGGACACGTTCATGACGTCGTCGACGCGGCCGGTGATCCACCAGAATCCGTCCTCGTCGCGCCGGCACCCGTCGCCGGTGAAGTAGTAGCCCGGGAACGGCTTGAAGTAGGTCTCCAGGTAGCGCTTGTGGTCGCCCCAGATGGTGCGCGCCTGGGACGGCCAGGAGGTCGCGAGCGCCAGGAGCCCCGAAACCCCGTTCCCGTCCAGCACGTGTCCCTGGTCGTCCAGGAGCACGGGCCGGATCCCGGGCAACGGAAGGGTGGCCGAACCCGGCTTGAGGTCGGAGGCGCCCGCCAGCGGCGAGATCAGGATGCCGCCGGTTTCCGTCTGCCACCACGTGTCCACCACCGGGCAGCGGCCGCCCCCCACCTGATCGTGGTACCACCGCCAGGCCTCGGGGTTGATGGGCTCGCCCACGGACCCCAGGACGCGAAGCGAGGAGCGGTCGTGCTTGGAGAGCCACGAGTCCCCCTCGCGCATCACGGCCCGGATGGCCGTGGGGGCGGTGTAGAAGATGGTGATCCCGTGCCTCTCCACCAGGTCCCAGTAGCGCGAAGGATCCGGGTAGGTGGGGATGCCTTCGAACATCACGGTGGTGGCGCCGTTGGCAAGCGGTCCGTAGACCACGTAGGTGTGCCCGGTGATCCAGCCCACGTCCGCGACGCAGGCGTAGACGTCGTCCTCGCGCAGGTCGAACACCAGCTTGTGCGAGAGGGCGGCGTGCACCATGTAGCCGCCGGTGGCGTGTCCCACCCCCTTGGGCTTGCCCGTGGAGCCGGAGGTGTAGAGCAGGAAAAGCAGGTCCTCGGCGTCCATTTCCTCCGGCACCGCGTAGGGGCGTTCGGAATCGGCGAGGGTCCGCCATTCGTGGTCGCGTCCCTCCTGCCAGGGGACGGGATTGCCCGTGCGCTTGACCACCACGACGTTCTTCACCGACGGACAGGCCTGCACGGCCTCGTCCACCGTGCGCTTGAGGGGAATGACCTTGCCCCCCCGCAGGCCCTCGTCGGCGGTGAAGACCAGGGTGCATTGGGCGTCCTGGATGCGGTCGCGCAGGGATTCCGCGGAGAACCCCGCGAAGACCACGCTGTGGATGGCCCCGATGCGCGCGCAGGCCAGCATGGCGACGGCGGCTTCGGGGACCATGGGCATGTAGATGGCGACGCGATCGCCTTTGCGCACGCCCAGCCGTCGCATGGCGTTGGCCATCCGGCAGGTTTCCGCGTGCAGTTCGCGGTAGGTGAGCTTGCGGACCTGGCCGGGCTCGTCGCCCTCCCAAAGGATGGCGGTCTTGTCGCCCCGCGTGGACAAGTGGCGATCCAGGCAGTTTTCGCTCGCGTTGAGGCGACCGCCCAGGTACCAGGCGATGCGGCCCTGCTCCAGGTCGCAATCCTGGATGGTGTGGAAGTCGTGGATCCAGTCGATGCGCTCCCGGGCTTCGCGCGCCCAGAATTCGTCGCCTTCGTGCAAGGCACGCGAACGGAGGGCCTGGGCGATCTCCACGGAGCCCAGTCCCGCTCCAGGCGGATAGGAAGTCGCTCGCAGGATTGGGACAGGCTCGGACATGTTTCTTCGCCCCCGGTTTCGACGAATTCGAGATATACTATTTCTGGAAGAGCCATTATATAACTCATCCGACACGACGGTTATAGGTTTCCAAGGCGATGCGACTGCCTGTCGATTTCCACACCCACCACGGTGCCTTCGGCGCCTACGGGAGTTTCACCCTCGGAAACGCGGGTGCCGGTGGCGGGTTCAACATCCACGATGGACGCGCCCCGGCGAAGGGAGAGGTGCACGTGGGCGTCCTGCGCCCGAGCGGGGCCTTGTTCCTCCCCTTCTCCAGCCCGTCCGCGGCGGATCTGTCCGCGTTCGCCGGAGAAGGAGCGGGAAGGGAGCCGCCGCGGGTTTCCATCGTGGCGCCGGAATTCGTCGAACGCGAACTGGGGTGGGGCACCGATACCTGGCGCACCGAGGACCTGTCCTTCGCGTTGGCGACTCCCTTCGGGAAGGTGCCGGATCCGCGAAACGCCGGATGGGACGCCCTGTCGCCCCACATCCTGCCCTCGGTCTGGGCAGAGCTCTCGCTGGACAATTCACGGAGCGACGAGCCGGCCATGCTGGTGGCCGGTCTCGCACCCGGCGATGCGGGTGTGGCTTCCCTGGACCTGCCGGGTCTGGTGGGGTTGGACCTCCAAGGCCGTTTCGGGATGGCCACCTCCTCCGACAACGGCGCGAAGGCCTACGCGGGGTTCTCCCTGATGGACTGCTTCGGGCCGGATCTGGTTCCCCGTCCGCCGCATCGGCTGGGAACCTCCTGGGGGCTTTGCTGGCCCGTCCCCGCCGGGGGGAAGCTGTCCGTCGCATTCGCGCTCGGCTGGTACCATGCGGGTCCGGCCACCGCGGGGATCTCCACGGTCTACGGCTACACGCGGCTTTGGAAGGACCTGGGAGAAGTGCTCGCCGCCGCCGTCGAGCGCACCGAAGCTTCCTGGGAGACGGCGCGCTCGCGCGACCGCGACCTGGACGCCCTTTCGCCGGAGCGCCGGTGGCTCCTCTCGCACGCCACGCGCGGGTACGTCGGGAACTCCCAACTTCTGTCCACACCCGACGGATCCCCCGTCTACGTGGTGAACGAAGGCGAGTACTGCATGATGAACACCTTGGACCTGTCGGTGGACCAGGTGTTCTTCGAGGGGCGATTCTTCCCGTGGGCGACGCGCGAGATCCTGGACCTGATGGCCGCGCGCTACTCCTTCCTGGACCGTCTCAAGGTTCCCGGCGACACGATCCTCCACGAAGGTGGCGTTTCCTTCTGCCACGACATGGGGGTCAGGAACCGGTTTTCGGAAGCAGGCACCTCCAGCTACGAGGTGGCCGACCTGGAAGGTTGCTTCTCCCACATGGCGTTCGAGGAGGTGTGCAACTGGGTCGTCGCTGCGGCCCACCATCTCCATTCCTCCCAGGACGGAAATTGGCTGCAAAGGAACCGCGAACGGCTGGAACCCCTCCGGGCGAGCCTGGAACGCCGGGAGCACCCGGAACCCCGGATGCGCAAAGGGGTCCCCGGGACGGACTCGGCCCGTTGCGGGTCGGGAACCGAGATCACCACCTACGACAGCCTGGACCCCTCGCTCGCCCAGGCGCGGGAGAATCTCTACACGACGGTCAAGCTCTGGGCGGCCTATCTCGCCCTGGAGCGCCTGTCCCGCGCCGCCGGGATTCCCGGCGAAGGCGCGGCGGAGGGCGCCCTGAGGGTGGCCGCGGCCATCGAGTCGTGGCCCGGGGAAGACGATGTGCTGGCTGCCCTGCGGGACGGACGGAGGGGTTCCGCGATCCTCCCCGCCGTCGAATGCCTGGTCCATCCCCACGCATGGGGGGATTCCGACGCGGTTTCGCCGCGTGGACGGTTCGGGGGCATGGTGCGGGTCCTGGAGAGGCACCTGGACGCCGTCCTGGAATTCGGTCTCTGCCGTTTCGCGGATGGGGGCTGGAGGCTGAGTTCCACGTCCGACAATTCCTGGCTCTCCAAGATCTTCCTGGTCCAGCGGGTGGCGGAACGGGTGTTCTCGCGCCCTCCCGACCGGCGCGCCGACGCCGCGCACGTCTCCTGGTTGTCGCCGGGATCCGCGCCCTGGGGCTTCACCGACCAGATCGCATCGGCGAAGGGGATCGGGTCCAAGTACTATCCGCGAGGAGTGACGGCGATCCTTTTCCTGGATCCCTGAAAAGGCGGGTCAGAGGAGGAACTGGAGCCCGAGATCCACGCCGACGAAGCTGCGGCGCTGCCGGCCGAAATCGGCGCCCACGACACCCCCCACGAATCCGCGGAGCGCGGTGGCGAACTGCGCCAACGCGCGGGCTTGGAACGCGAGATCGAGGCTGGGGGAGCCGGATTGGTCCACGGTCATGCCGATCCGCGCACCGGTCTGGGGGCGGAAATCCCCGAACATGGGCGTGTACCAGGATTGCGCTCCGAGGGAGTACGCCTGGTCGGTGGCGCTTTTCCCCTTCAGCTGGATGTCGTCGAAATGGAAGTAGCCTCCCAGGTCGGTGCGGTCGTTGAGTCCCCAGGTCAGGCCGACGGTTCCACCCAGGTCGGGATTGGTCGTTCCGGCTCCCGTCTGGAAGACGGCGGCGGGCGACACGTCGAGGAGAAGGTCGTCCTCGGAGGCGAGGCAGGCTCCCGCCAAGGCGAGGAGGATGGAAACGGGCAGGCATCTTCGCATCATTTCGACTCCTGAAGTTCGATCTGGACCACTTCCTGGGTGTTGTCGATGTAGACCTTGGTCTCGTAGTCCTGCCGCCCGGGCGACGACAGGCGGATGACGTGGGTCCCTTGGGACAATTTCAGGACGCTCGAGGTCCCGTCGAAGTCCCTGGCCTTCCCGACGTCGGAACCGTCCACGCTCACTTCGGCGCCGCTGGGTTTCACCTTGAAGACGACGCTTCCCGATTGGTCTTCGGTCCGCACCACCGTCCGGGGAGCGGCGCAGGAGGCCAACAAGGCGGCCAGGGAGGCGACAAGGAACCGCTTCATGGGGAGACCTCCGTTCGTGCTTGCATGTCCGTGGTGATGGGCTCGGAGGACTCCAGGATGTCCGCCATGGAGCCTTCGGCGATTCCCTCGCCGAAGAGGGACGTGACCTTCGCCTTCCCCACGACGGTTCCGGGCAGTTCGATGGTGGTGTTGGTCGTCTTGTTCAGGACCTTGCGCCCCGGCTTGTAGAGGGACACCACGGTTCCGACCTTCACGTTGGAACTCTTGCCGGCTCCCAGGGCGACGACGCCGGGCTGGACGTCTAGGACGGGCGCGTGCCAGGGGATGCCGCGCAGGGAATTCAGGATGTTCCCGGTGAGCTTGGAGATCGCTCCGTTCAACGCCCTGTCGGTCAAGGTGGCGTCGTAGCCCGCCTTGCTTCCGAAGCCGAGGGTCTGGGAAGCCTCGTTGGTGGCGTCGGCCTGGCCGAATTCGGAGTAGAAGGCCACTCCGGTCGCGGGATCCACGAGTCGGATGGAGACCTTCGCGTGGGCGGTCTGGACCTTGGTCTTGGTCAATCCCTGGTCCTGCCATTCGGTCTTGGTGCCGAATTCCGTCACCGCTCCGAAGGCCAGCGCCGTCACGGAGGTGAACTGGGGCTGCTGTCCCTGGAGCTTGGCCTCGCTGTCCAGCGAGGCCATCTGCTGGCGCTCGATGACCACGAACTCCCCGGTCTGGATCAGGTCGGCGGCCAAGGCGTCGGCGGCCTGGCCGCCCAGGTCGTCCACGGCGCCGAACAGGTTGTTCCCGTACCCGGACTTGTCCTCGAACTTGACGATGGCGATCCGCTGCTTCAGGCCCGGGTGGTCCACGGGGTGGATCGGGTTGGGCGGCGGGGGCGGAGGCGCCTTGGAGACCTCCCTCACTTCCGAGGCGCAGCCGGCCAACAGGATCGCGGACAGGACCAGGATCGGACGATCAAGGCGTGACGACATTGACGCTCCCTTGGGGAATGGTGGCGAACATGTTCTTGGCGTTCTGGTCGGCGACGGGTTCGTAGGGAGTGACGGCCGCGTTGAGCGCCGCGCCGACCAGTGCGCCCACAAGTCCGCCTCCGGAATTGTTGGGAGCCTGCGAAAGGACCTTGCTGTCCTTCCAGAGCAGGGTTCCGGTCCTGGCGTCCAGGAGTTCCATGTCGAAGCCCACGTTCACGGTGGACGAGACCACGATGTACTTGGAACTCCATTCGGTGACCTTGGTGCGCAGCACGGCGTCGACCCCGAAGACCTCGTTGAATTTACCGGTGGGGAGCTTGTTCAACCTGCCCGGGTCTTCCATCTTGTTTGCCTGGAACAGTTGCAAGGCCAATTCCGGGCTGACCGCGTAGTACCCTCTCTGGGCGAGTTCGGAGAACAGGAAGGGGTAGGATTTTTCCAGCACATCGGTGTTTGCCGTGGTGTTCTCCGGGGGCAGGACCAGGACGCTGCGGGGCTTGAGACGTTCGAAGTCCGAAGTCGTGCAGATCTCGGGGGCGCAAGCCGACAGGAGAAGGGGGATTCCCCCGAAGGCCAGAAGACGGAATCCGTTCATCGCGGGCTCCTTTCCGTGCGGGAAGCGGAGTCGGTGCCGGAGGCCGCCCCGGTCGCGGAACCAAGCGCGAGCTGGTCGATCCCCTTGGGCGCGAAGCCCGGATAGTTGGCCTTTTCGATCGCGAATTCCTTGAGGGCCTCGTCGCGTCGGCCTTCCAGCAGGAGGTGGACGCCGTAGGAGGCGTGGAGTCCCTGCGTCTTGGGGCCGATCTCGATGGCCTTCAGGTAGTCCTGGTCGCACTCCTGCTTCTTGCCGTCCATGTGGCATCGGACGGCGGCCTCGTAGTGGGGCCAGGGTGTCACGGCGCAGCCGGCCAGGATCAACGGGGAAAAAGCCAAAAGGAACGGTCTCTTCATGGAAGCGGGATCCTTCAATCCGACCGGATGGCGTCTGCGGTGCGGATTGCGTAGGGATGGAGGGAGAGGGAGCGAACGCCTTCGGAAAGCTGGCATTTTCCCAGGATGGTGGCAAGCCCGATTCTCGCATTGTTCCCGGGAATCGGCAAATGCGGGGAGGGTGCGGTTTTGTTGATTGCAGGTTCGTCGCATGGACCATTCCCAGCACAATTCCGGCCCCGCGCCGCGCGCCTTGTCCGAGTGGTTCGCGAAAAACCGGCGCGCCCTGCCCTGGCGCACTCCGCCGGGAACTGCCCGCGACCCCTGGAGGACGCTGGTTTCCGAGGTCATGAGCCAGCAGACGCGCATGGAGGTGGTGGTCCCGCGCTTCGAGGAGTGGATGCGGCTGTTTCCGTCCCCTCCGGACCTCGCGGGTGCGACCGAGGAGAGCGTCCTTTCGGCCTGGGCCGGATTGGGCTACTACAGCCGTGCCCGGAATCTGCGCCGGGCCGCGGCCATCGTGGCAAGGGAAGGCTGGCCGGAAAGCGCCGCCGAACTCGCCAGGCTTCCCGGGGTGGGCCCCTACACGGCTGCCGCGATCGCTTCGCTCTGCTTCGGGGAGAACGTGGCGATGATCGACGGCAACGCGATCCGGGTCCTGTCGCGCGTCCACGCCCTCGCCGCGGATCCCCGCTCGGGATCGGGCGCGCGACGGATGGCGGAGATGGCTTCTTCCTGGATCGCGGGCGGGGATGCCGGATCGCTCAACGAGGCGACCATGGAGCTGGGGGCCCTGGTTTGCACGCCGCGGAATCCCGACTGCGCGTCGTGTCCCCTCTCCGGGATCTGTCTGGCCGCCTCGCGCGGGGAGCCCGAGGGCTTCCCCCCGGCCCGGAGCCGTCCGGAAAAGGTCCTGGTGCGCCGCACGGCGGTGGTGGTCCGGGAAGATCGGGGAGTCCTCTTGCGCCGGGCCGGATCCGGCGAACTCCTCTCGGGCCTTTGGATCCTTCCAACCGAAGGCGACCATGCCGACTTGACGGTTTCCGGCCAACTTCTGGGCGAGGTCCGCCACTCCATCACCCACCACGACGTCCGGTGGAGGGTTGTGGGCGGCCTGTGGAGCGGACGGAATCCGCCATCGGGTTGGCTGTGGTGTCCCGTGCGGGACCTCGCGGACCGGATCGTTTCCAGCCTTCCCCGCAAGGCGCTGGCGCTCGCGGGAATTCCGATTCAGGTGCCGGCGGCGGGTCGACGCGGCGGCGAGAGTCCTTCCAGCGGGCTGGAAGCCGAGCCGTAGAGCTTGCGGGGGATCCGCACCGCCAGGTAGGCGTCGCGTCCGGCTTCGCAGGCGGCCTTCATGGCCCGGGCCATGCGCACGGGGTCCAAGGCCTTGGCGATGGGGGTGTTGAGCAGGACGCCGTCCACGCCCAGCTCCATCGCCTGCGCGACGTCCGAAGCCGTTCCCAGGCCGGCGTCGATGAGCACGGGGGCCTTCACCGACTCCAGGATGATGCGGATGTTGGACGGGTTCAGGATCCCCTGGCCGGATCCGATGGGCCCGCCCGCCGGCATGATGGCCGCCACCTCCAACTGGTCCAGCCTCTGGGCCAGCACCGGATCGTCGTTGGTGTACACCAGGAGGTCGAAGCCCTCGTCCTTCAGGATGCGCGCGGCTTCCAAGGTGCCCATGGGATCGGGCAGCAGCGTCTTCTGGTCGAAAAGAACCTCCAGCTTGAGGAGCTTCCAGCCCATGGACCGGGAAAGTCGCGCGATGCGCAAGGCGTCCTGGACGTTGAAGGCCCCGGCGGTGTTGGGGAGGATGGTGTATTTGGACGGGTCGATCGCGTCGAAGATCCCCTTGCCCTTGGGGGCCGAAAGATCCACGCGCCCCAGGGCGACGGTGACGATTTCCGTCCCGGAGGCCTCCAGCGCCTCTCCCATGAGTTCCAAGGAATCGTATTTGCCCGTTCCCACCAGCAGGCGGCTGCGGTAGGTCGTTCCCGCGATGGTGAAGGGGCGATCGACGGGCGTCTCTCGGATGGGTTCGCTCATGGAGGGGGAAAAGTAGGTCCCTCGGGCTGGCGGGCGCGCACCGCGTCCACGAGCCTGCCGGGAGCGAACGCCTGGAACCTGTCGCGCTGGTACAGAAGCCCGCGCGCCCATTCCAGGGTCGCGGGGAGGCGGCGCCTCTCGGCGCGTCCGGGCACCCAGGCATGCTCCAAGGTCAGGACCACCTGCAGCGCGGTCTCGATGGACCCGGGGCCCCTGGACCGTTCCAGGACGATGTGTTCCGGTCCCCGATCCGAATCCACGCAGGCCAGGAGGCGGTCCGGACCGACGGCTCCTTCTCCGGGCTGGATCCATTCGTAGCTGGTCCCGGAAAAGACCCGTCCCGCGGAACGCCGGCGCAGGTGCCAGGCGGTCGACTGGGGGGCGAGGCTTTCCAGGAAGATGGTGGGCAACTCCAGAGATTCCTCGACATGGATCTCCAGCGGGTCCGGTGCCTTGGACCAGAGCCTGGAGGCCAGGGATCGCCCGAAGGAATGCTCCGAAAGGTCCGCGAACCGGAACGGAACCACGAGCGAGGCCGCGATCCTGCCGGCGGGATCCAGGAGGGCCAGTGCCAGGTGGTGCATCTTGCCGTAGAGGAACGCCTGGGCGATGCCCAAGGACCAGGGAGCCCCGGGATAGTCGAGTCTCCAAGGATCTCCCCCGGCGCGGCGCACGCATTCCAGGAACAGTCCGGCGGCTTGGCCGGAAGCGCGCGGCGAGCGCGGCTGGAGCACCACGGGAGCCCTGGCGTCCAGGCGGAGTTCGAGGCTGCCCTCGAGCGGCTCCGACGCGAATTGCAAAGCCACCCCCGGCCATTCCGCGGCCCGCTGGTTGAGGATCGTCGCGGTCTGTTCGGCGAGCCCCGGTTCCCGGATCCCGGAGAGGTGGAAGGTGGCGGCGGGGAGGCGCGGTCGCCGCACCGCCGTCATCCCTCCCAAGGCTTGGCGGAACACTTCGGAGACGGGAATCTCGCGATCTTCCCAATCCAAGGCGACCACGTCGGGATCCACCAGCGCGGCGGGAACCAAACCCAATTCCTCGGCCGGGCAGGGATCGGGTTCCAACCGCAGACCATGGCCGACGATCCCTCCCGCGGGAAACCAATTCCTGACCGCCCGCACGATGGACTGGGCGGCAAGGTCGGCGGGGCTTTCGGAAAGGATCACCGCCGCGGGATCGCCGTCCCGGACCAGCCGTCCGCGATGGCCGACTTGCAGGACATGGCCTCCGGGCGCGGATTTGGGGTGCGCCGAGGCCACGGACACGCCATCGATGGGAAACCAGACGTCCGAGGCGCGGTGGCCTTGTTCCGAAAGCGCGTTGGGCCTGGAATCCAGCACCCTTCGCACGGGATGGAACCAAAGCAGGAACCTGTCCTTGCCGCGTGGTTCCAGGTGGAGTTCGAGGCCGTCGACGGCCAGCTTGCCGTCGGGCAGCTCCTGGGACGACACGGTGGCGAAGCCCGTCCGCGCATCCACCAGGACCTTGTTCGACTTCAGGTGGCGCAGGAGGAGGAGCAGCACCAGTCCGCGGGTTCCCAGATTGGTGAAGTCGGGCTTCCAGGTTCCCTCGCGCGACGAGACCAGATGATCGGCCTCGGGGTTGTCGGGGACGTCCAGGGTGAAGATCTCGCGACCCGAAAGTCGTGCGGCGATCCAGGGATTTTCCTGGCGCAGGGCTTCCACGATCTGGCGGACCGGCTGGCCGCCCTCCGGGGTCCAGAGGTGGCCCGGGATGTCGCCGCCTTCGTGGCGGCCGGAGAAGGCCGTGAGATAGAGGGCGGACATGGCTTCGAATATACCTAGACCGCCCGTGCGGGGAGCACTCCCCGCGAGGGCCGTTCTCCCGACGGTCAGAGCAAGGGCAACCGCAGCGCCTGCACGCCGTTGGACGATCTCGCGCAAAGGATGTGGAGTCCGCTTCCCCAACTCGCGGCGTCGATGCTCAGGCTCCCGGTGGCGAGATGGCGGGAATACACGAGCGATCCGGCCAGGTTTCGGACCTCCAGATCCACCGGCTCGGCGTTGCCGGCCAGTTGGAGCAGGATCCTGCGTCCGGACACCTGGCACTTGACCAAATCCGTCGCGGGAGGTTGGTCGGGGGCCCGGGTCTCGGTGGTGGGGCATTTCTGCGAAGTTCTCCACTGGGCGTCGGACGAGTGTTTTCCGAGCCATGCGGAGGTGGAATCCGGCAACTGGCACAAGGCGTTGGAATCCACGTTCACCAGGATCCCGGGGGTCAGCCGGTTCGTTTCCCGTGGGAGCGCGGAGAGGTTGTTGGAGCCAAGGTCCAGGGTCCTCAGGCTGTCCATGTAGACGATGTCCGCGGGAAGGACGGAGAGCTTCCTGGAATGGAGGTTCAAGGAGATCGCGCGGCCGGTGGAGTTGCGCGTCACCACGGACGCGACGGAGACCTTCAGGGCATTGGCGGCGAGGATGGCCGCCACGCAGATCGAATCCCTCTGCCAGGCCGAGGTGATGGGAAAATTCGCGAAGTGGACCATCCCCATCCGGTTGCGGTTGGTCACGAGAGGGTCGGCGGAATCCTCGTGTCCCAGGTAGGTGATCGCGGAAATGCCGCCCGCGGCGGCGGAAAGGTTCAGGTGCACCTTGTTCCGCTGGACCGAACCCGAATCGAATTTCGCGGTGGTCCCCGCGAGCACGAATTCGGAGTCGGCCGCGCCGGCCCAGGTCAGGCTGTCGAAGACGTTCGCCATGATCAGCGTGACCTGCCTCGCACCCGTCACCTCGGCGAACTTGACCTGGGGCGGATCGATGTCGTCCAACGATGCGCGTCCGTGGAAGTCCCGGTCGACCAGTCGGAAGATGTCGTCGCCGAAGTCGCGGTATCCGGGCTCGTAGGGGTAGTGGCAGTCGTTGAAGTGGCCTTCCCCCGAAGTGGATAGGATCTCGACGCTGTCCGTTCCGAGCGCGAGCTCCCGCTGGGCCTCCTTTATGGCGGCCACGGCGGGGATCGGGAACGCGCAGCCGTTGCGGATCTGGAACAGGTAGATCCTGCCCAGGCCGGGGAGATCGGAGAGCCATTGGGCGCGTAGAGACAGAAATTGGCTCATGTAGTCGGCGGTCGAGGTTCCGAGCCCGGCGTTCGATTCGCCCTGGAACCACACCAGCGCGTGGACCCAGGCGGCGCTCCCGCTCTCGTTCAACCGGTCGAGCAGGCGTCCGTAGATGCTCGAAGAATCCGTGCGGTCGGAAAGGTTCGGCTGGAAGTAGGCGAGGGGAACCCCGGGGAAGGCGCCGTTGAAGATGGCGACGGGAATCCTGGCGCTGTCGACCAGGTCTCGGGCCAGGCGCAGCCCCCATTGACCGGTGCCCCCGATGCCGGAGCTGCACACGTCCCCGTCTCCGATGTGCCATGCCGTATCGAACGGGGTGGTCTCGGCGCTGTTGCCGAACACGCGGACGAACGGACTCTGGTTCGTGTCCGCCGACCCCTGGTAGTCGCAGGCGTCGGCGTTCGATTGGCCTTGGATGACGACGATGTCCCCGCAGACGACGGAGTCGGCCGTCCAGAGGGAGGAATCCTCGGACCCCTGGACGCCCAGCACCTGGTACCTGTAGTTGGCGAGCTCCGCCTTGATTCCCTTGGACAGGAAGAACCGCGCGGTGTCTCCTTGGAAGACCAGCGTCTGTTTCAGGGTGGACTGCAGCAGGCCGTTGCGGAAGACCTTGAGATCGATCTCCGTGAAAGGGGTTTGAAGCTTGTCCACCCTCCCCGACACGACGACGGTTCCGGTGTCCGCGGCTTGCGCGTGTCCGTAGACCTGGAGGGTCCTGGGCACGGCGTACCACACGACCTGGCCACGCCCCAAGCCTGCAAGAAGGAGAAGGATCCCCACGCCCTTCACCCTGGAATTCTCCGCTCGGACTCCGTGATGGTTCCCCTGCGAAACGGGGAGTCGATCTCCCCCAGTACCCGCGAGGGAGACAAGTTATCTCCAAAGCCGGGGAGGGGCGGAGGGAGCACGGCATGTTCCCCGTTTCAAACCAAGGAAGACCGCATCGGCAGGACGGCTTGGCCCCGGCCGATCCCCAGGAGCATGGTTTCCCAATCCTGCGCGCAGGTTCGCCTCAATCGGGGCGAGACCAATTGGTTGGGTTCCCAGGGGATCCCCAAGGAACGCGCGCCGAATTCACGCAAACCTTCGCAGACCACGTCGTCCCGGCGCAGGCTGTCGAGAAGGCTCGCGACCGCCTCCACGTGGTTTTGCTTCCAACCGCAGAAAACCGCCCAGGCGCAGGCCCGCGATCCGATCTCGGGATCGCCGGCGAGGGAAAGGAACACGACTTCCGCTTCGCGTTCCTGGGTACCCAGCCAGAGCAGGCGAGCGGATTGGAAACGCGAGCGCGGGTCCTTGGGGTGGAGCTCCGCGCAGGCGAATCCCGTTGCCAGCGCCCGGGCCGTCTTGCCCTGCCGGAGCGCGCCGTCGGCCCGGAGCACCAGCACATGGGCCGTCGCGGCCATCCGGGACGGGAGCTGGTCCAGCGCGGTCTCGAAGGCGGGGATGTCGCCCGCGGCGAGTTCGGTTTCGGCCAAGGCCAGGATCAGCTCGGGATGTCGCGGTTCCCTGGGGATCAGGGCCTTGAAGATGTTCCTGGCCTCGTCCAGGAATCCCGCTCGCAAGGCGCGGATCCCCATCTCGCAGGCATTCGCCCCCTCCTTCAGGCACCAGGGCGCGTCCGCTCCGGAGCGGAGGAATGCTGGATGTAGCGAAGATGGTTGCGGCATGGTGGGTCCCCTCGGTTCCGCGAAAGAGGCCACAAACCGCGTTCCAGTTTGCAATCGGCGGAAAATTGGGGGTATTGGCGCTCCCGAGGCAGGCAACGGCGCGCCTGCCGCTGGGGAAGGTTTTGCCTAGCCCGGGGGCTGCGGGGCGGAGGCTTCCCGCTCCAGGTGGTATTTCGCCCGGAGCAAGGCCACGACCGTGATGGCATCCGTGAGCCGGCCATCCAACGCCATTTCCACGGCCTGGGCGAAGGGGACCCGCGCCGATCGCATGTCGCCCTCGGTGGACTCCGGGGTCGCGGTTCCCGGTTCCAGGTCCCTGGCGAGCCACAGGGTCGCCACTTCGTCGCTGACGGAATTCGACGGGTGCATGTGCCCCAGCGGGATCCACTCGCGCGCCGTGAGGCCGGTTTCCTCCGCGAGCTCCCTCCGCATCTCGTCGAGCGGGTCGGCGACCAGGCTGCCTCCGCCTTCGGGGATTTCCCAGCTCCACATGTCCAGCGGGTACCGGTGTTGGCCCACCAAGGTCACCGTGCCGTCCGCATGCAGCGGTACGCAGCCCAGGGCGCGGTGCCGGAAGCGCACCACGCCGTAGACGCCGTCGCGACCCGTCGGGTCCACGACCTGGTGGTGCTCCACCTGGATCCAAGGGTTGGCGTAGACGGTGGCCACGGAATTCCGCGTCCAGGGCCCGATGCGGACGCTTTCATCGGGGACCGGACTGTCGCCCGGAAAGGACGAGGTCAAAGGAAATCCCGGTAGTCGGCGTCGGAGAAGATGTTGTCGCGCTTTTCCAGCGCGGCGAGATCGTCCAAGGGGACCTGTAGACCGTCGCGGAGCACCTCGTAGAGGCGGTTGAACGCGACGAGATGCTGGCGGGTGCGCTCGACGGCGTACTCCACGGAGGTCCCGGTGCGCATGATGAAGGCCCAATCCGAACTCTGGGCCAGGAAGAGTTCGCGCGCCATCTGGTTCAGGGCGCGACGGTAGTCGCCCCATGCGTCCGGGAACTTGCGCGCGAGTTCCACCATGCGGTCGGCCGCGGCGTGGAGGTGCGGATAGATCCAGTCGTTGAGTGTGTTCACCCAGACGTCCGCGTAGCCCAGGTGCCCCCAGGTGCTGAAGGCGGGCTGCTGGCGCTGTTGGACCGGGTGCCATTCCAGGTAGTCGGAGGGACGGACGGTCTCGAGGTCGTCCTGGTCGAAATGGATCTTCTTGAAGACGTGGTAGAGGAATTCCGGACCCTCGTACCACCAGTGGCCGTACAGCTCGGCGTCGTAGGGAGCGACGATCAGGGGGGGGTGGTCCATGAACCGCGCGAGCCAGTCCACCTGTCGGCGGCGATTGTCCACGAAATCCCCCGCGTGCAGGGCCGACTTGGCGAAGGCCTTGGCGGGATCGTAGGGTTCCTGCGGGACGCCTTTCCCCGTGATCCGGTAGTATTTGATGCCGGTGTTGGTCCGCAGTCCCGGCATGTGGCGGAATCCCGCGAGATAGTCCTCGTCCAGGTCGAATCCGATGTCGCGGTAGAATTCGCGGTAGTCGGGATCGCCGGGATACCCCGTCTCCGCCGACCAGACCGCGCGGCTGGACTCGGGATCGCGGGCGAAGCAGGCAGGCCCCGCCGGGGTGATGACGGGGGAATAGACCCCGTAGCGCGGGGGTGGCTGCCCGAAGAGGATCCCGTGGGTGTCGGTGAAGAAGAAGCCGAGGCCCGCCGCCGAAATCTCCTGCTCCAACCCTTCGTAGTAGCCGCATTCCGCCAGCCAGATGCCGTTCGGGTTCTTCCCGAAATGCCTCTTGTGGGCGCGCACGCCCTGGCGCAGTTGGGCGCGGACCGCGGCCGGATTCTGTCGCAGAGCCGGAAGGAACCCGTGGGTCGCGTTGCAGTTCAGGATCTCCAGGTTCCCGCGGTCCTGCCAGTGCCGGAAACCCGCGAGCAGGTCGCTTCCGTACCACTCCCCGAAGAATCGCCTGCACCAGGTGAACTTGTCGTGGTACATCCGCGCGAGGTCCTGGAAGCGCGGCACGAACTGCGTGCGCCGCATCTCCTTTTCGGAGAGGTCGATCAGCCGGTCCAGGTGCTCCAGGTAGCGCGCGCGGAGAAGGGGGTCCGCGAGCATTTCGGCGAGCGGCGGGGTGATGGACATCGCCAGGCGGAACCGGACCCCTTCCGCGTCCAGGCGGTTGAAAACGTCCAGGAGCGGGATGTAGGTCTCCGTGATCGCCTCGAAGAGCCAATCCTCCTCCAGGTGTCGTTCGTTCTCCGGATGCCGGACGAACGGGAGATGCGCGTGGAGGACGAGCCCGAGGTATCCCTTGGCCACGCCTCAGTCGGTCCAGCGGCGAGCGGCGGGCTTGGCTTCGCGGACCTGTTCCCCGGTCTTGTCGACGGCGCGTACGTCCATCTTGAGTTCGGTGCCGTGGGGAAAGGGGAAATGGACCCTGAAGGTGCCGTCCGGGTTGAGTTGCAGGGGTCGGCCCATGAGGGTCACCTGCGCATCGGGTTCCGTCGCTCCGTAGAGCGTCAGTTCGGTCTCCACCCAGAGCCAGAAATCCTTGGGACGGTTCTTGGGCGGCTGGAATTCGCCCGAGGAGAGTCCGGACCAGGAGACTCCCGATCCGATGGAGGTGCCGCCCCAGCTGGAAGGGGCCGTCTGCAACTGGAAGGAGCTGGGCGACCAGGAGGAAGGCGCGACTTCCAGGCGTCCCATTCCCGAACCCCAGGAGGTGAGCCAGGCGGCACCACCCATGGACGAACCGAGGGCGCGGTCGCGCAGCCGTCGGATCAGGTCCTGGATGCCTTCTCCGTCGCCCAGTCCCGCGGCGGCTCGGAACAGTTCCTCCGAGGCGATGGAGATCCATTCCTCGCTGTCGACGCGCTGTCCCAGCATCCCGGGTTCGAATCCCACGGGTTGGGAGCGGGCGATTCCCGTCCATTCGCCCTGGCTGTCCACCCAGCCGAATTCGAAGGTGTAGACGCGGCCCTGGTAGGGCAGCTTGGCATACCACGAACGCGCGTAGGGAGCGACTTCGATGTCCAGCGCGACCGGGGCGTTTCCGCCGTCGAAGAGGACTCCGGTGGTGTCGAATCCACGCAGGCGGACATCCCCGCCGGATTCGGCCAGCCGCCGTTGCGATTCGGGCGAGGTCTCCCAGTAGAGGTGGGTCCAATCGGGGTCCTTGGGGACGGCCACCAGGCGATCCAGGCCGTAGCTCGCGGGGAGTTCCCCCTCCAGCAGGGAGGGCCTGGCCTTGGAGCCGGAAACATGCCCCTTGGATTTGGTTTTGGCGGCCGACCTCGCGGGAACGGAGGGCACCGCGGCGCCCGTCTTGGTCCGGCCGCGGACCGATGCCTTGGACTCCTGGGGTTTCGAGGGCTTCGTTGACTCCGTCGGCTTGGCGGAAGCGCGACCTGGGGTCTTTCCAGATGTTGAAGCGGAACTCGACGCCATTGAATTCTCCCGGAAAGAGACTACTTGCGCGACCTCAAGGACTCACCCCAAGAGCTTGCTCCCGAAAGCACAACATACAATTGCACAAAGGTGTCTTTCAGCTTGGGGCCGCCATTGTCGACCTCATTCTGCCCTAAGTGGAGAGAAAGATCAACCGCTCCTTGGGATCCCAGTGGAAAACCCAATCCCAAGGTGGCCGCTTCGGTCAGATCGTACTGGTCGCCCCCCACGATTCCGTAGGCCCCCGCCCTCCAGCTCGCGCGCTTCCAGAAATCGTCGTAGCGGTCTCCGGCACCCTGCGACTGCCAGCCCACGCCGCCCTTCCACCGGTCCGGCGCGCCGTTCACGGTGGCCTGCCAGGTGGTCCATTCCAGGTCCGCGACCACGGCTTGGCGCTCGGAAAACCGGTAGGCGGCGGCGAAGCCCGCCGATCGCGGCAACTCCATGGTGGATGGCTGCGGCTCCTCGAATTGCTGGTTGGTCCCGCCGTCGTAGGGGGTGGTGGTGGCCTGGCCGCGCAGGTCCGCCCAGGCACCCAGGTCCAGAGGGCCGCGGGTGAAATAGACGGATCCCGTCCAGTAGCTCCCCCAGTAGGAATGCTGGAGGGTGTCGCTGAAGGAGGTGGCGAGACCCTCGTCCGCCGCCTGCCAGGATTCGTTGACCATCACGCGGTCCTCGCCCAGGATCCTGTGGTAGGTGACGCCCAGGGCCAAGCCGCGCAGCCAGGGCAGGGCGTAGCCGTAGGAGACATCTCCTTCGAAGGCGCCGCCCTGGCCGATGGCTTCGACGCTGGAATCGACGGGAGAGGTCCATTCGAACGACTTGTCGAACCTCTGCCAGTAACCCATTCCCAGATGCCCGAAACGGCCCATGGGGATGGAGAGGCTCACGCGCGGGATGCCTCCGCCCCCCACCGAATTGGAGTTCCGGTCGTCGGAAATCATGTCGATGGAAGGATCCAGCTGGACTTCCAAGGCGGTCTGGGTGGCGAAGGCCGATCGCGCTTCCAGGCGTGGATCCCACGAACGGTCCGAGCGCAAGGCTTCGCCGGCTTCGCCCATGCCCCGCGAGGGGCCGTCGGAGGGATCGGTTTCGCTTCCCAGCCCAAGGATGTTCGCGGGGGTCTGGGCGAAGAGGGCCGTGGACAGCGAAAGGACGGCGATGGAGAGGCGCATCAGAATTCGCTCCCGTCGCGCGGACGAACGATCAATCCCAGACTGTCCACGATGTTGGTGGCGCTGGGAGCGGCCTCCCAAAGGTCTTGCATCCCGATGGTCCCTCCGGCGGGCACCAGATCCAGGTCCACGTGGAACTTCTCCTGGATCACGGCCAGCGAGAACGAGGTCCGCGCTTCCTGGTGGACGACGGGGCTGGTGGTGTTGGCCAATGCGGTGTCGCTCACCCGGGTTTCCGGTCGGGCGGTGTCGCCGATCCCGATCTGCGGGTCGGCGATGGGCGAACCCTGGAGGAGGGACCAGTGGATGTGGACGTTCGCGTCGTTCGGGTAGTGGCTCACCCGCACCCGCACCTGGCTGGAGATCCGGAATTCCATGGAATCGGGCACGTCCTTGCGCAACCAGAAGTTGGTGGAGGTGTAGCTCGCGGTGCTGCCCATCCCCAGCGAAAGTCGGGTCGGAACGTCCGCCAGGGTGTTCTCCTGGTAGTACCGGCATTGGAGGATGTCCGGGAAGGAGTCGTCGAACTGGAGGTAGGGATCCACCGTGAGGCCCAGCAAGGTGAGGTAGCGTTGGATGGAGATGGGCATGGCGGCGGAGGTGGGGAGGGCCGAAGAGCCCGAATCCAGCACCACGGCGCCGTCGATCCCGAGGCTCCGGTTGTCCGCGCTCGCCCCCTGGACCCAGTTGAACGCGGAGAAGGGTACGCGGACCCGCGCCTGTAGGATGTTGAAGGAATTGTCGAAGCTGTCGGAGACGATGCCTTTCCCGAACCGCTGGTGCAGCAGGGTTCGGAGCGCGTTTCCGTCGAGGGTCACCCGCAGCCGGTTGCCACCGCCCACCCACCAGCCCATGGAGCGGCTCCAAGCGGCGGCGGAGCGCATTTCCGTCGATCTCCAGGCCGTGCGCGCCTGGAATTCGCCGGGCAGGAAGCTGCCTTCCGCGCTCCCGCTGACGGAATCCGTCCGCAACCGGGGATCTCCGACGGAGAAGACGGATTGCCAGCCCGGGTGGCCGTCCAGGATGGCGACGAGCCAGGTGGGCTTGGCGGCCTTCAGGCGCGCGGCCACGGAATCGCGCAGGGCGGGGCCGAAGGGGATGCCCAGGTTCACGCTGGGAACGAAGGTGGAATCGCGGTCCACGATGGGGGTCAAACCCAGTGCCGAAGGCTCCACGCCCATGAACAGCGCGGGGAGGGTCCAGGTGGTCTGGGGGGTGCTGTCCACGAGGAGGAACCTCACATGGATCTGCCGGGGGGTGCTGGTGTCCGTGTCTCCGCCGGATCCGATTCCGAAGGACAGGCGGGTCAGCTTGTACTTGGAGGCCAGGGAGTCCACGGCCTGGATCGCCTTGAAACCCGCGTCCGGGGCGGAGGTGTTGGTGAGGTCGAAGGCCACGACGGCACGGATGGAGTCGTTCAGCGTCCCTCCCAACCAAAGGGCCTCCAGGCCGTTGGGGGAGGGGATTCCCTCCACGGGAACGACCTGGACGCCCAGGACGGGGACCGTGGTGCGAAACGAGTCCCGGGCGGAGATGCTGATCCCCTGGTTGGCCAGGAAAGTCGACCCCGTCTGGTTGGTGGCGTCCGTGAAACCGCATCCGGCAAGGAGTGCCGCAAGGAGCAGGGCGGAGATCCGAAGATTCACAGATGCCTTTCCGTACATGGGAGGAGAACGGCCAAGATACCTTGGTCGACAGGGAATGACTACTCCCCAGTCTCGATACCCCCGGGAAGGCCCGGGTTGCCGAGGTGTGGTATGTTTCACCCCTTCCCTCATTCCGGCAATGGAGTACAATCGCTTGGGCAAGAAACTCGTGATCGCCGAAAAACCCTCCGTCGCCCGCGACATCGCCAGGGCCTTGGGGGGATTCACCGCGCGCGGCAAGGTCTTCGAGCGCGAAGACCTCGTCGTCTGCTCGGCCGCGGGGCATCTGGTGGAACTGTGCATGCCGGAGGACCTGGACAAGAAGAAATACGGCTTCTGGCGCCTGGACGCCCTGCCCATCATCCCCGCCTCGTTCTCCCTGAAGGCGAGCAAGGAGGACGCGAAGTTCCGCGGCCGCAGGAAGAAGACCGCCGACGACGAGGACGAGGGGGGCTCGGAACTCCTGGACATCATCGAGAAGGAAGCCAAGCGGAAGGACGTCACCAGCCTGGTCAACGCCTGCGACGCCGGCCGCGAAGGGGAGCTGATCTTCACCTACATCGTGAAGCATCTGGGGCTGGACAAGCCGGCCGAGAGGCTCTGGCTCCAGTCCATGACCCAAGGGGCGATCAAGGAAGGATTCAGCCACCTCCAACCGTCCAAGGTCAAGGCCGGGTTGGCGGACGCCGCCATGTGCCGCTCCGAATCCGACTGGCTGGTGGGCATCAACGCCACCCGCGCCTTCACCGTGCGCCTGTTCGGTCGCGCCGGCAAGGAAACCGCCAACCTGGGCCGCGTGCAGACGCCCACGCTGGCCATCCTGGTGGGCCGCGAGCGCGAGATCCTGGGATTCGAGCCCCGTCCCTACTGGACCGCCAAGGGTGTCTTCGGAATCCAGGGCGAGACCTACGAGGGCATGTGGATCCGGGAGGACTTCCGGAAAGGGAACGACCCCGACGACCGCGCCGACCGCATCTGGGACAAGTCCCAGGCGGAGGCGGTCCGCGCCCGCTGCAAGGGCAAGCCGGGCGTGGCCACCGACAAGTCGCGCGAAAGCCGCGAGATGCCGCCCACCCTGTTCGACCTGACCACGCTGCAGCGCGAGGCCAACAAGCGCTTCGGGTACTCGGCGCGCACGACGCTTTCGGCCGCCCAGGCCCTCTACGAGCGGCACAAGGTCTTGACCTACCCCAGAACCGACAGCAAGTGCCTGCCGGAAGACTACCCCCCCGAGGTGGTGCGCATCCTGGGCCAACTGGACGGCCCCTACCGGGGATTGTCCGGGAAGATCAAGGATCCCACCCGCGCCTTGAATGCGAAGAAGATCTTCGACAACGCAAAGATCTCCGACCACTTCGCCATCGTGCCCACCGGGGAGCCCGCCACCAGCGCGCTGTCGCCCGTGGAAGCCAAGGTCTACGACCTGGTGGTCCGCCGCTTCCTGGCCGCTTTCCTGGACGCCGCGGTCTGGAAGATCGTCGAGCGCACCACGCGTGTCGGGGAGGACGCCTTCCGCACCACCGCCAAGGTGCTGGCCGTCGCGGGCTGGCGGGAAGCCTTCGGCAAGGAGGAGGAAGAGGATGTCGAGATCGGGATGGCATCGCGCCTTCCCGGCCTCGGTTCGGGGACCTTGCCCGTGGAGACGGAAACCGTGCTGCTGGAGGGCTTCGAGACCAAGCCGCCGGCCCGCTACAACGACGCGACGCTCCTGGGCGCCATGGAAAACGCCGGCAAGCTCCTGGACGACGACGAACTCGCCGAGGCCATGAAGGAAAGGGGTCTTGGCACTCCGGCCACCCGCGCGGAAACCATCGAAAAGCTGGTGGGCGCCCGCTACGTCACCCGCGACCGCAAGGACCTCCTGCCCACCGCCAAGGCGATGCAGCTGGTGCACCTCCTGGAGGCCATCCCGGTTCCGGAGCTCGTCTCCCCCACCCTCACCGGCGACTGGGAGCACAAGCTGCTGGAGATGGAGAAGGGCCACATCAAGCGGGAAGCGTTCATGAAGGAGATCGGGACCTTCACCGAATCCATCGTGGCCAAGGCCAAGGCCTTCGACCACGACACCGGTTTCGAGGAATCCGAACCCTTCGGCAAATGCCCGTCCTGCGGCAAGCCCGTGAAGGAGAAGCTCAAGGCCTACGAGTGCACGGCCTGCGACTTCAAGCTCTACAAGACCGTCTCCCAGCGGCTGATCACCCGTGCCGAGGCGACGGAGCTGATGGAGAAGGGCGAGGTCGGGCCGTTGGACGGCTTCTTCTCCTTCAAGACCCGGCGCTCCTTCTCCGCCAAGCTCAAGCTGACCGAAGCCGGCAAGGCAGAGTTCGTCTTCGAGGACCGGGTCCCCGGCGCCGTCGTGGAGGCCAGCCAGGGCGGACCCACCGACCTCTCGATCGGCTCGCTGCACCCCGAATTCCCCTGCCCCAAGTGCGGAGGGCCCACCAAGCTGCGCAAGGGCCGTTTCGGGCCGTTCCTCTCCTGCCCCAGGTATCCCGAATGCGACGGCATCGTGAACTTCCGCATCGTGGAAGGGACCATCACGCCGCGCGTTCCCCGCAAGAAGAAGGACGAGGAGTAGTGGACCGGCTGGCCTGGCAGGGCCGCTGGCTGGAAGTCGTCCTTCGCGATGGTTGGGAATTCGTGCGCCGACGCAACGCGACGGGTGTCGTGGGCGTCGTGGCCGCCACCCCGGACCGGGAAATCCTGCTGGTTCGCCAGTACCGGGTGCCGGTCGCCACGGAGACCATCGAGCTCCCGGCGGGGCTGGTGGGTGACGGGGGCGTTCCCGAAGACCCGCTGGTGGCCGCAGGCCGCGAGCTGGAGGAGGAGACGGGCTGGAGGGCGGGCCGTTTGCGCCTCCTCTGCCAGGCACCCTCCTCGGCCGGTTTGACCAGCGAAACCCTGCTGCTGGTGATGGCGGAGGATCTGGTGCAGGTCGGGTCCGGCGGTGGGATTCCCGGCGAGGAATCCATCCGGGTGGAGAAGATCCCCTTCGATCGCGTCGCGGCGTGGCTTGGGGAAAGGATCAGGGAAGGCGCGGTGGTGGACGCCAAGATCTGGGCCGCGCTGTGGTTCCTGGGAGTTCCCTGCGCCGGCGGGATGGAATTGACGGACGGCGAGCCTGGTGCGACAATGTCGGAAGGGGAGCCTTCATGAGCCATGTCCGACCTCTCCAAGGAGTCCGGTACGACCTCTCCAAGGTCGGGTGCGATCCTTCGACGCTGTTCTGCCCGCCGGAAGACCAGTTGACTCCGACCTGGCGTCGCAGCCTGTTCCACCGGAGTCCTTGGAATTTCGTGCGGGTGTGCACGGGAGCGGAAGGTCCCGAGCTGGCTCCGGACGCCCAATCCGCCGCGTCCGCGTCCCGGAGGATCGCCGGTGAGTGGCTGCGCGGCGGCATCCTGGTCCGGGATCTCCAACCGTCGTTCTACATCTATCGCCAGACCTTCGCCGCGACCGTGGGAGGTGTGGACGACCGGTTCTCGCGCATCGGACTGGTGGCCATCCTCGATGGGGGGGCTGTGGTCGGAAATCCCGGGAACGGAGCCCCTTCGGAGGCGGAGGCATCGCTTCGCGTCCATCTGCATGACGAGCCGTCCGCCACCTTCGCCGGACTGCTGGAGGCGGCGAAGCCCGTCCACTTGCGGTTCCTGGACGAGAACTCCGTCGAACACTCCCTGCAGGTGCTGGACGATCCCGAGACGGTGCGCTCGCTGCAGGGCGTCCTGCGCAACATCCGGACGGTTCCGCTGGACGGAGGGCTACGGCCCGGATCCGAGCCGCATCTCGCCCTTCTGGTCGCCGCCGACGATCCCGGCCTGGTCCTGCGACCCGACCACCGGATCTACCGGCACCTGGATCCCGCCGCGCTCGAATCCGCCGAAGGGATGCTGCGCGCGGCCTTCGCCGTCGAGGAACTCCCGTACCTGGGCGCGGACGCCGCCGAGGCGCTGCTCGCGACGTTGCCGGAAAATGTCCACGGGTTCGCGTTCCGACGGCGCGACAGCGACTCCATCCTTCTCCTCCAGGTTCCTTTCGAGGGCGACCGAACGCTGGATTCCACCTTCCTCGGTGAAACGTTCGATCGCGCCGTGCTTCCCAGGCCGCAGGACAGGGAACGCCGGTTGGAACACGTGTCCGAGGGACACCGCGCCATGGAGAAGCTCGATTCCGATCCCGAGGCGAGCTTGGCCATCCTGCTCCGCCCGGTCGGGACGGAGACCCTGTTTTCCATCGCCGGGATGGATTCGCTCGACCCGGCCATCGCTCCGCTGCACCCCCGGCCCTGGAGCGGACTCGTCTCGCATTTCCCCGATGCCTGAAGCGCGAGGGTCGGGGAGAACCGCTTTCAAGGCGACCGCTCGGGTGTTGCTCGGGGTCGGCCTGCTCCTCCTGCTTTGGCAACGCGGATTGGTGGACCCGGTGCGGCTCGCGCGGGCACTGACGGCACATCCGCGCCTTTGCCTGGGCGCATTCGTCCTGCAGGGAATGGTCCTGGCCACCATGGGCTTGCGTTGGCGGATTCTCTCGCGTCCCTCCGGCCTGTTCCTGGGCAGGTGGGAATCGATCCGGCTGACCCTGGTGGCGCTCGGCTTTTCCAATTGCCTTCCCGGCAATTCGGCCGGCGATCTGGCCAAGGCTTGGATCCTCACCCGGCGCAAGGTTCCCTTCGCGACGACCCTGGGAACCATGGCGGTGGATCGCTGGACCGGGATCACCGGTCTTTTCCTTTCCTGGACGTTCTGGACCAGCCTGCTGGTGGTGGAAGATCCCCGCGCCCGCGCGTTCGGCATGGTGATTCTCGCCGTGGCCGGAGGGGGTGCCCTCCTCAGCACGACCATCTGCCTTTACGGACATTCGCTGATCCGGTTCGTCCCCTTCCCTTCCACCCGTGCGGGGTGGTGGGGGCGGTTGGCCGGAACGCTTCGAGCCGTCCTGGACACTGCGGCCAAATCCGGTGCGCACCGTCCCGCCATCCTGAGCGGTGTGCTCCTGTCCTGCTGCACCCACCAGATGATGATCGCCATCGGGTGGTGTTGCGTGCACATCGTGGACATCCATGCCCGGGTCTACGAGATCGGAGCGCTCCTGCCCGCCTCCATGATCGCCAATTCCCTCCCGCTTTCGCCGGGTGGGGTGGGGTTGGGCGAGACCGTGGGCGCTCTGGGATTCGCACGACTGGGGTATCCGGCTTGGACCGGATCGGAGACGCTGCTCCTGGTGCGGCTTGCCGCCGTGGCCTGGGCGCTGCCGGGATTGGCCGTCTGGTTGTCGACCAGGGACGCTCCGAAGCCCCGGGAATAGGTCAGCGGCCCCTGGACTCCAAGGTCCGGACGCGTTGTTCCAATTCGGCGACGCGACGCCGCAGCTCTTCCAGTTCCGCGACGGTCGCCGAGGAGGAGGGCAGGACGGGCAATTCGTCGGAATCGGCATCCACCAGGCTGGGGAAGGAGGAGGGGTCGATCTGTTCGGCCAAACCGACGCGGAAGCGCCAACGCGGCTCGCGCTGGCCAGGTTGGCGGGGAACGCGGGCGATGGGGGATTCGTTGACGGAAACCAGCGTTTCCAGGGCATCTTCGGTCTGTTGGGGCGAGAGGTCGATCATCTTCTCCCTCGCCCGGGTGCGAAGCTCCGAAGCCGTCTGCTCCCCGCGCAGGAGCAGGAGACCGAACAACGCCACCTGTCCGCGGTTCATTCCCCAGC
>Ga0302276_10000664_pt1 | contig 31586 bp, 32 predicted proteins | sample III_Bog_N2_3_FD_198768 | JGI IMG/M metagenome (GOLD analysis project Ga0302276, IMG submission 198768) | Peat permafrost microbial communities from Stordalen Mire near Abisko, Sweden - III_Bog_N2_3 | ecosystem: Environmental > Terrestrial > Soil > Wetlands > Peat | place: Sweden: Abisko...
CTCCAGCAGATGACCGCCCTGGCGAGCAGCAATACCGCCTTTTCGGCCCGGTTCCTGGGGGCGGGCGCGTATGACCATTTCGTGCCGTCGGCCGTGGACCAGATGACCAGCCGGCAGGAATGGTTCACCGCCTACACCCCGTACCAGCCGGAGATCAGCCAGGGCACCCTGCAGCACATCTTCGAGTACCAGACCCTGATGTGCGACCTCACCGGACTGGAAGTGAGCAACGCCAGCCTGTACGACGGAGGCACCGCCTGCGTGGAGGCCGCGCTCATGGCCGTGCGGCTGCAGAAGAAGCGCCACACCATCCTGATCTCCGCGGGGCTGCACCCGCACTACCAGGAGGTGCTCTGCACCGCCATCACCCCTCACGAAAACCTGAAGCTGGTACTGGTCAAGCTCAAGGATGGGGTCACGGATCTGGATGACCTGGCGGCCAAGCTGGACGGCGAGGTGGCTGCGGTGCTGGTGGGCTACCCCAACTTCCTGGGCGCCGTGGAGGATCTGCCGGCCATCGCCGATGTCGCTCATGCGGCCGGTGCGCTGCTGGTCTCGGTCACCCAGGAGGCGCTGGCCTTCGGCTGGCTGGAGGCGCCCGGCAAGCTGGGCGCCGACCTGGCCACAGGGGAGGCCATGTCGTTCGGCAACCGGCTGAATTTCGGCGGTCCCTACCTGGGCTTCCTGGCGGTCAAGGACAGCCAGAAGCGCGAGCTTCCGGGGCGGGTGGTGGGCCAGACCCGCGACCTGGACGGCCAGGTGGGCTATGTGCTCACCCTCACCGCCCGGGAGCAGCATATCCGCCGGGACAAGGCCACGAGCAACATCTGCTCCAACCAGGGGCTGGTGGCCCTGCGGGCCAACATCTACCTGCAGCTGGCGGGGCCCGAAGGACTGCAGGGCCTGGCCCGGCAGAACGTCGCCAAGGCCCAGTACCTCCAGTCGCGGCTGCTGGAACTGCCGGACTTCTCCAGTCCGTTCCAGGTCCCCTGCTTCAATGAATTCGTCACCCGCTACCGGGGCGATGTGCCGGCCCTGCAGGAAGCCTGCGCCCGGGCCGGCATCCTGGCCGGCCTGGACCTGGCCCCCTACGCCCCCGAACTCGAGCACTGCATCCTGTGGTGCGCCACCGAACTGAACAGCCGCGAGCAGATCGAGCAGCTGGTGGAAGTCCTGGCCCGGTTGTCCGGCCCGGCTGGAGAGGCCTAGAACCATGACCACCCGAACCCGTGAACCTCTCATCTTCGAACGCTCCGTGCCCGGCAAGACCGGCATGGATCTGCCCCGCCTGGACGTGCCCCCGGCCCGGGACACCCGCCCGGACCACCTGAAGCGCAGCGGCTTCCAGGCCCTGCCCGAGGTCTCCGAGGTGGACGTGATCCGGCACTTCACCCGGCTGTCCAAGTGGAACTACGGGGTGGATGACGGCCTCTATCCGCTGGGCTCGTGCACCATGAAACACAATCCCCGGATCAACGAGAAGGTGGCCGCCCTGCCGGGCTTCGCCGACAGCCACCCGCTGACCCCCGCCGTCCACGTGCAGGGCAACCTGGCGCTGCTGTACACCCTCCAGGAATGGCTCAAGGAGATCACCGGCCTGGCCGCGGTCACCCTGCAGCCCAGCGCCGGCGCCGCGGGCGAGCTGACGGGAGTCATGCTGATCCGCGCCTACCATGTGTCCCGGGGCGCCAGCCGGCGGGTGATCCTGCTGCCGGACAGCGCCCACGGCACCAACCCCGCCACCGCGGCCATGGCCGGCTACGACGTGGTGGTGGTGGCCTCCCAGGCCGACGGCACGGTGAGTTTCGAAGACGTGGTGGATGCGGCGGGCAAGCTGCAGAAGGGCCTGGACACCCTGCTGGCCGAGCTCAAGGACGAGGTGGCCGGGCTGATGATCACCAACCCCAACACCCTGGGGATCTTCGAGCCCCGGATCCAGGACATCTGCCAGGCCCTGCACCGGGTGGGCGGCCTGGTCTACATGGACGGCGCCAACATGAACGCCCTGGTGGGCCTGGCCCGGCCCGGCGATTTCGGCGTGGACGTGATGCACCTGAACCTGCACAAGACCTTCTCCACCCCCCACGGGGGCGGCGGTCCCGGTTCGGGCCCGGTGGCCTGCAGCGCGGCCCTGGAACCGTTCCTGCCCCGGCCGGTGGTGGTGCGGGAGACGGCCCCGGTGGGCGAAGGCCAGGTGCCCCGGCACAGCTACCGGCTGGACTGGGACCGTCCCGCCAGCATGGGCAAGGTGCACACCTTCTTCGGCAACTACGGAATCGTGGTGCGGGCCATGGCCTACTGCCTCAGCCACGGCGGCGACGGACTGCGGGCCGCCACCCTGCGCGCCATCGTCAACGCCAACTACCTGCGCCAGCAGCTGGCCGGGGTGTACCACATGGAGTACTCGACCCCGACCCTGCATGAGGTGGTGCTGGACGACAGCGGCCTGGCGGCCTACGACGTGCACACCCTGGATGTGGCCAAGGGGCTCATCGACCGGGGCTTCCATCCGCCCACCATCTACTTCCCAGCCATCGTCCACGGCGCCCTGATGATCGAGCCCACCGAAAGCGAAGGCAAGGCCGAACTGGACGAGTTCGTGGCGGCCATGAAGGCCATCGCCCTGGAGGCTGTGGAGCATCCCGAACGCCTGCACCAGGCGCCGGTGCTGGTGGGCATGCGCCGCCTGGACGAGACCACGGCCGCCCGGAAGCCGGTCCTGCGCTGGACGCCGCCCGCCTGAGCCCCGCGGGGCCCCGCCCGGCCCGGGTCCTATGGCCTTGCCGGGCGGATCGGGCTACTCTCAACAAGGAAGCAGGAGCATTCATGCCGGGTTGGAACGGGAAGCGTATCGCCAGTCTTGGGCTGGCCTGTGGTCTGGCCATGCTGGGCGGCGCGCTCCAGGTGGGCTGCCACAAGGGCAGCAAGGCGGACAACTCCCTGCAGGCGCCGGTGCTGAGCTACGACTCCACGGTGATGCTGGCCACCCAGAACCAGCCCTACACCAGCGTCACGCCCATCGTCCTGGCCCATAACGTGTCCAACGGGATCGGCAATCCGACGTCGGTCTACACCAGCAACACCTTCTTCGTCTCGCCGGCGCTGCCGGCCGGCCTCACCCTGGGCCCCAGCACGGGCATCATCAGCGGGACGCCCACGGCGGTGAGCAGCCTGGCCAGCTACACGGTCATTGCCGCCAACGCCGCGGGCACGTCCAGCTTCGTGGTCTCCCTGGGGGTGCAGGCCAGCTCGCCGGTGAGCATGAGCTTCTCCGGCGTATCGGCCGTGTCCTCGGCGATCGGCGTCGACCTGACCGTGGGGCCGCCCACCGTGACCAGCGGCACCGCCACCGGTTTCGGGGTGAGTCCGGCCCTGCCCGCCGGTCTGAGCCTGGGCGCCGAGACCGGGGTGATCACCGGCACGCCCACCGTGGCCGTGGCCCAGACCGACTACATCCTCACCGCGACCACCGACACCGGCAGCGCCAACGCCACCGTCACCCTGCTGGTGGCCGCGACGACGCCCTTGCCGCCGCTCACCCTGGTCTACCCCACCCTGGCCAATGCCGCCGTGGGGGTCGCCTATACCAGTGCCAACCCGACCGTCACCTATGGCACCACCTACCCCGCCGACCTGTTCTACACCGCGAGCAAGACCCTGGCGCTGCCCACGGGCCTGCCCGCGGGCCTGAACCTGGACCTCACGATCAGCGGCACACCCGCGACGGGTACCGGCGGTTCGTACTCGATCGTGATCACCGCCAGCAACGCCGGCGGCGTCGCCTCCGCCACCGTGGGCTTGACGGTGATTGGCCACACTTAGCGCAGAACCATCGAATCAGCGGAACCCCAAGGGCCCGGTACATGAGGCCAAAAGCTGGCATCGCTGAGGTAGCAGAGCAACGCTGAGGACGCTGAGCGCGGAACGGGGCGCGCCACGAGCAAGGAGGCCCCTGGTTTCCGGTCAGGCGCGGGCCGCACCACGCCTGTCCGGAAACGTCCTGAGCGTACGCCCAGGCCCCCCGCCGCAGGCGGGGCTGGGACCCCCTTGCGGGGTCGGATCGGAACCCGCCTGGGAGCCTGGACGGAGTGTCCCCGGCACCGGATCCCCTCAGCGTGCTCAGCGTTGCTCCGCTCCTTCAGTGATAAAATTAGGGCGTGCCGACAAACTCGCGATGCCTTGGGGCGCGGATGATGGGGTCTGTTGCAGGCTGATCAGATCCCCATTTATCCCATCGATCGGCGTTCATCCCTGTTCAGCAGGGCTGGCGAAGGGTTGGACCGGCGCACAGCTTACTCGATGTCCTTGACCTCCACTTCTATACCACTGGTTCCTTTGCCGGCGCCCATTCCCAGCCTGCGGAGATAGCCAAAGCCGCTGATCTGCTGGGTGAGAGGGGCCTGGATGGGCCTGGAACGCCTCCAGTCCTCAAAGTGCCGACAACTCTGAGCGTGGTTCAAACGGGGATAAAAAGGATTGAAGGGAAAAAGCAGGATGAAGTCTGGGTGGTCAAAGCTTGAGCCAGATCACCATGACAACCAAATCAATCATTTCGCGGCACTTTGCCGACACACACTCGTTTGGTTGCCTTGACCGAGGCGCTCCCGCCTTGGACGCAACCGGCCGGGCGGTGAAACTTCCGCTACACCGATTCCTGGAAGGTGACCTTGTTGATCTCGGCGAAGGTGGTGACGCCCTGGCGCACTTTCTCCACCGCGCTTTCCCGCAGGGTCTGCATGCCGTAGGCCCGGGCCGCGGCCTTGATCTCCCGGGCCGAGGCCCGGCGGGTGATCAGGTCGCGGATATCGTCGTTCATGCCCATGAACTCGATGATCGCCTGGCGGCCCCGGAAGCCGGTGCCGTTGCAGTCCACGCAGCCGACCTTGTCGTAGAAGGTGCCGGTGCGGGCCCAGGCCTCGTCCAGGCCGTTCTCCGCCAGTTCCGCCGCGGACGGCTGGGGGAGGCTGCGCTTGCACTTGGTGCACAGGGTGCGCACTAGGCGCTGGGCCAGGATGCAGTTGAGGGCGGACACGAAGTTGTAGACCTCCACCCCCATGTGCTGGAAACGGCTGAGCACGTCCAGGGTGTGGTTGGCGTGGACGGTGGTGAACACCAGGTGGCCGGTGAGGGCGGACTGGATGGCGATCTGGGCGGTCTCCGAGTCGCGTATCTCGCCCACCAGGATCTTGTCCGGGTCGTGGCGCAGGATCGAGCGCAGGCCCACCGCGAAGGTGAGCCCCTTCTTCTCGTTCACCGGGATCTGGGTGACCCCCTCCAGCTGGTATTCCACCGGGTCCTCGATGGTGATCAGCTTGTCCTCGGGGCTGCGGATCTCGCTGAGCACCGCGTACAGGGTGGTGGTCTTGCCGCTGCCGGTGGGGCCGGTGACCAGGAACATCCCGTACGGCTCCCGGGCGAACCGGCGCAGGCGCACCAGTTCGTGGGGGGAAAAGCCCAGGATCTCCAGGCTGAGGGTCTTGAACTCCTCGGTGAGGTTCTCCTTGTCCAGGATGCGGATGACCGCGTCCTCGCCGTGGATGGTGGGCATGATGCTCACCCGGAAATCGATGGCCCGGCCGCGCACCTTGAGCTTGAAGCGGCCGTCCTGGGGCTTGCGCTTCTCGGCGATGTCCAGTTCTGACATGACCTTGATGCGACTGATGATGGGCGAGGCGAAGCGCTTGTCGATGGGATCGGCGGCCGGATACAGGCTGCCGTCGATGCGGTACTTGATCTGGAAGCCGTGGCTGGTGGTCTCCATGTGGATGTCCGAGGTGCGCCGCTGCAGGGCGTTGAAGATGGCGGTGTCCACCAGCCGGATGATGGGCGCCTCCTCCCGGTCGGTGAGGTTCTCCAGGTCCAGTTCCTCTTCGACGTCCTCCTCGCGCAGCACCTGGACCCGGAGCGCCTCGCCGGCCTCGTCCATGACCTTCTGCCCGCTTTCGGACTTCTTGAGCACCACCTGGATCTGCGCCAGGGGTGCCGAGGCGAAGCGAAGGGGCCGCTTCAGGTGCATGCGCAGCAGGTCCTGGACCACCACGTCCAGGGGGTCGGCCATGGCCAGCCACAGGTAGCCGTCCCGCTCCTGCACCGGCACGAAGTGGTGCTTGAGCATCAGGTCCAGGGAGACCGCCTGGAACAGGGCGAAATCCACCGGCTCCCGGGTCAGGTCCAGGGCCGGATACAGGCTCACCGGGCGCGCTTCTGGTATTGCTAGCTCATCATGGCCCAGTTCCGGCGCCAAACTGGCACCCAGACTGGCGGGGCTGGGAGAGGTTTGTGGGGCGTTCGGGGGCGTCATGGCATAATCTTAATGCTTCGGGCGGGCGCATGCGCCAAAAGGTGCAGCTCTGGACTCGGACCGCCCTGCAATCGTCGTTGACCACCCCCACGGGTGGATAGGACAATGTGAAGTTTGAACTTTCGACCGCCCGGGAGGCGCCATGCGCGGGTATATCCCCGTCCTATTGCTCATTCTCATCGCCATCGCCCTGCCGGTGGTGATCTGGACCGTCTCCTGGGCGGTCCGGCCGCACTTTCCCAGCGCGGCCAAGTATTCCACCTACGAGTGCGGGATTCAGACCACCTCCGGCGCCCGGGAGCAGTTCTCGGTACGCTACTATCTGGTGGCAGTGATGTTTCTCGTCTTCGACGTGGAAACGGTCTTCCTGATGCCATGGGCCATCCAGATGAAGGAACTGGCCTTGTTCGGTCTGGCCGAGATGGGCATCTTCCTGTTCCTGCTGCTGTTCGGCTATGGCTACATCTGGTCCAAAGGAGCCCTCACATGGGAATGATGAATCAACCCAGCGCGTTGGAGCACATTCTCATCACCACCAAGGTTGAGAAAATCATCAACTGGTCCCGGGCCAGCAGCGTGTGGCCCATGACCTTCGGCCTGGCCTGCTGCGCCATCGAGATGATGGCCGCCGGGGCCGCGCGCTTCGATTTCGACCGGTTCGGCAGCGGCATCTTCCGGGCCTCCCCCCGCCAGAGCGACCTGATGATCGTGGCCGGCACGGTCACCTACAAGATGGCCCCGATCATCAAGCAGCTATACGACCAGATGCCCGAACCCAAGTGGGTGATCGCCCTGGGCAGCTGCGCTACGGCCGGTGGCCCGTTCGACAGCTATCACACCATCCAGGGGGTGGACAAGGTGGTGCCAGTGGACGTCTACATCCCCGGCTGTCCGCCCCGTCCGGAAAGCCTGATCTACGGTTTCATGAAGCTCCAGGACAAGATCATGGCCAGCAGCATGTCCGATCGGTACCGGGAAATCTTTGAGGCGGTGGGCTAGGATGGCGATGGAAGAGAAGACTCCGGGCTACGTCTACGATCTGAAGGCGGCTCCCAACCGCCAGGTGGTGGCCCCCAAGAGCGTGCCCCTGCCCGGCCTGAAAAGCTTCCTGGCCGAACAGGCCGCCGCGGTGGCGGCGGAAGCGGCCAAGTGGGCCAAGACCCAGGCTGACTACGAGACGGCCAAGGCCAAGGCCGAAGCCGATGGCAAGGACGCGCCCAAACCGCCTGTCCGTCCGGTTGCCAAGCCGGATACCAATGATATGAAGTTTCCCCGGCCCGAGCCGGCCACCGATGCGGATCTGCTGTACCTGCAGTCCGTGCTGGGCGACCAGGTGACCGAGGCGTTCCAGCAGGCCGGGGAAATCACCTGCCAGGTGGACAAGGAAGCGGTCCTGGCCGCCCTGACCCTGCTTCACGACGATCCGGCCCTGGGCTACGAGATGCTGGCGGACGAGACCGCCACCCACTACCCGGTGGCCCAGGATTTCGCCTTCTCGGTGGTCTACCACCTCACCAGCCTCCGGCGCCGCAAGCGGCTCCGCCTGCGCATCCTGGTGCCGGAGGGGTTCGAGCCCGAAAGCGCCGTGCCGGTCTACCCAACCGCCAACTGGATGGAGCGGGAGATCTGGGACATGTTCGGCATCCGCTTCCGCAACCATCCGGACTTGACCCGCATCCTGTGCCCCGAAGGCTGGGAGGGCCACGCCCTGCGCAAGGAATACCCGACCCTCGGCCTGGGGCAGCGGGACATCGATTTCCGCGAGGACCGGAGCGGGGTGCTCATGCGCCTCGCCATGGAAAAAGCCGGCAACCTGGGCATCAACCTGACGCCCCCCAAAGCGGAATAACGCACCCGAACGAGGAGTTCCTTGTGTTCAAGAACGAGGAAATGGAAATCAATATGGGACCGCAGCACCCGTCGACCCACGGGGTGCTGAGGTTGAAGCTCAAGCTGGACGGCGAGGTGGTCACCTCCTGCCGGCCGGAGATCGGCTACCTGCACCGGGGCGTGGAAAAGATCTGCGAGAACAAGACGTTCTTCCAGGGCCAGGTGTGGACCGACCGCATGGACTACACCTCCGCCGTGGCCAACAACCTGGGCTGGGCCGAGGCGGTGGAGAAGCTGTTCGGGGTGACCGTGCCCCGGAGGGCCCAGTACGTCCGGACCCTGCTCAACGAGTTCAACCGGATCTCCTCGCACCTGCTGTGGCTGGCCACCCACGCCCTGGACATCGGCGCCATGACGGTGTTCCTGTACGCCTTCCGCGAGCGCGAGGCGATCCTGGACCTGTTCGAGGCCTTCTGCGGCGCCCGGCTCACCACCACCGCCTTCCGCATCGGCGGGCTGCGCGAGGACCTGCCGCCGGGCTTCGAGAAGCTGGCCCGGGCCTTTGTGGCCCGCTTCCCGGACTGCATCGACGAGTACGAAACCCTGCTCACCGAGAACCGCATCTGGAAGAAGCGCACCATCGGGGTGGGCCCCCTGGGGGCCGAGGACGCCATCGCCATGGGCGTGACCGGGCCGGTGCTGCGGGCGGCCGGAGTGGCCTACGACATCCGCAAGGCCTTCCCGTATGCCGCCTATGCTGAGATGGACTTCGAGGTGCCCACCCGGCCCGAGGCCGACACCTACGCCCGGTACCTGGTGCGCATGGCGGAACTGCGCCAGAGCCACCGGATCATCCAGCAGTGCCTGGACGGACTGCCGGAAGGGCCGGTCATGGCCAAGCTGCCCAAGGTGCTCAAGGCCGAGGTGAACGAGATCTACCACCCCACCGAGTGCCCCAAGGGCGAGCTGGGCTACTACCTGGTGGGCGAGAAGGGCTCCGCCAACCCCTACCGCTTCCACGTGCGGGGGCCCAGCTTCATCAACCTCCAGGCGCTGCCCATGATGGTCAAGGGCAGCCTGGTGGCCGACGTCATCGCCACCATCGGCACCCTCGACGTGGTGCTGGGCGAAATCGACCGATGAGCGCCTTGCCCTTTCCCGTTCCCTGCTTTCCCTGTTCCTCTAGCTTCAGGCGCCAATGACATGCAGACCATGACCCTGTCCCAGACGTGCGTGATCGCCATCCTCCAGGCCATCGCGGTGGTCATCTTCATCTTCGTGGTGGTGCCGCTCACCACCTTCGCCGAGCGCAAGGTCATCGGCTACGTGCAGGACCGGCTGGGCACCACCCGGGTGGCCGGCGGCCGCACCGGCCTGACCGGCGCGCTGAACCGCGGCATGTGGAGCCTGGGCAAGGTGCCGGTGTTCTCCATCCTGCGCGGCCTGCCGGTGTTCATCGGCGACATCATCAAGCTGCTGGTGAAGGAGGACATCATCCCCGACAAGGCGGACCGGGCCATCTTCATGGTCGCCCCGGCGGTGTCGATGATCGCCTCGGTGGTGGTGTTCGCCGCCATCAGCTTCTACCCGGGCGCCCTGTTCACCTTCCCCCGGTTCGTGCCGATCGTGGGCGGACTGCCCTTCGCCGGCTTCCTCACCGACATGAACGTGGGCCTGCTGTTCATCCTGGGCGTGGCCTCGGTGGGGGTCTACGGCATCGTCCTGGGCGCCTGGGCCTCCAATTCCAAGTTCCCGCTGCTGGGCGGCCTGCGCAGCGCGGCCCAGATCGTCAGCTACGAAGTGCCGCTCACCCTCAGCCTGATGGTCCCGGTGGTGCTGGCCGGCAGCCTGAATTTCAACGAAATGACCCGCCGGGTGGCGACCGGGATGCCCATCTGGGCGGTGCCCCTGCTGTTCGTGGGCTTCTTCATCTACTTCACCTGCGGCTTCGCCGAGACCAACCGGGTCCCGTTCGATATGCCCGAGGCGGAGAACGAACTGGTGGCCGGCTTCCACACCGAGTATTCCGGGATGCGCTTCGGTTTCTTCTACCTGGCGGAGTACATCAACATGATCGTGGCCTCGGCCCTGGCCAGCGCCTTCTTCCTGGGCGGACCGTTCCTGCTGCCGTTCGGACTGCAAAGCTTCGTGCCCGCCAGCACGCCGATCATCGGCGGTCCGAGCATCATCTGGTACCTGCTGAAGATCTTCTTCCTGCTGTTCACCTTCATCTGGGTCCGGGCCACCATTCCCCGCTACCGGTATGATCAGATCATGGCTATCGCGTGGAAATATCTGATTCCCTTCACGCTCGTGGATCTCGTCCTTGCGGCGGCAATCCGCTTCACCATGCCTTGAGGGAGCCAAGACCATGAACAAGTACCTGAAGACCCTCATCCCCGTCGACATCGCCAAGGGCCTGGCCCTCACCGGCAAGCACTTCATGCGGGTGTTCACCACGGCCAACCGGCGCAAGGTGCCGCTCCACGTGGTGTCCGAGTACCCGGAGGTGCCGGCCACCGTCCAGCCGCGGTTCCGCGGCCGGCTGACCATGCTCAAGGACGAGCAGGGCGAGGTCAAGTGCGTGTGCTGCCTGGCCTGCGAAAAGATCTGCCCGACCCAGGTGATCACCATCGAGTCCGGCAAGAAGGAGGGCCGCAAGACCCGCCTGCCCCTGCGCTACGACTTCGAGATGGAGCGCTGCATCTTCTGCGAGTTCTGCGTGGAAAGCTGCGGCTTCGATGCCATCATCCTCAACCACCAGTTCGAACTCGCCGCCTACAACCGGGAGGACTTCTCCATCGGCATGCTGGGACGGTCCCAGAACATGTTCGAGCTGACCCCGGTCGGCCAGTTCTCCCACGCCATCCGCCCCGAAGCCAAAAAAGACTGATCCCAGCCAGGCCCCCGACCATCCCCGGCACCCAGACAAGGCATCACCATGGACCCACTGCTCGCCCACATCGGCCACTACCTGTTCCACATCTTCGGCCTCATGGCCGTGGGCGGAGCCCTGGCCCTGGTCTTCTCCCGCAACGCCATCCACAGCATCGTCGGCTTCCTGCTGTCCATGCTGGCCGTGGCGGGCTGCTACCTCACCCTGTCGGCCGAGTTCCTGGCGGTGGCCCAGCTGCTGGTCTATGCGGGGGGCATCGTGGTGCTGTTCCTGTTCGTGGTCATGCTGGTGGAGATGACCCGCTTCAAGGACAAGGCCCTGTTCCAGGGCCAGGCCACGTGGGCCATCGCCGCCACCCTGGCCGGGGCGGTGGCGATCATCGGGGTGTTCTGGCGCACCTGGTTCGCCGCCAGCGCGCCCCAGGCCCTGACCCTGGAGCCCGGGCTGGGCGAAGGGCTGGACGTGGCCACCCAGAACGCCCAGGCGGTGAGCCGGGGCATCTTCGCCGGCTACCTCCTGCCGTTCGAAATCCTGTCGGTGATCCTGCTGGTGGCCCTGGTGGGCGCCGTGGTCCTGGCCAAGACGGAAAGGGTCTGAACGATGGTCTCCATGAACGCGGTGCTGTTCCTGTCCTTCCTGCTGTTCTCGGTGGGCGTCGCCGGGGTGCTGATCCGGCGCAACGTCCTGATCATCCTCATGTGCGTGGAGGTGATGCTCAACGCGGCCAACCTCAACCTGGTGGCCTTCGCCCGGCACAGCGGCACCGTGGCCGGGCAGGCCTTCGCCCTGCTGGTCATGGGCCTGGCGGCGGCGGAGGTGAGCATCGGTCTGGCCCTGGTGGTGGCGCTCTACCGCAAGAAGGGTAGCGTCCAGGTGGACGAGATCAATCTCCTCAAGGGCTGACCCGGGGGCTGAAGGCTGCTTTTGACAGGGCCCCTACGGGAACACGGTTTCGGCTAATGACACGGTTTCGGGTGAAAGAATGATGATGGAATCAAGCATAAGCACTGCCCTGAGCGCGCCGATCCACAGTTCGGTGCTGTGGCTCATCCCCTTCCTGCCGGCCTTCGGGGCCATGCTGAACGGGGCTACGGGGCGCCGGGCGCGGAATCCCAAGCTGGTGGACACCATCGCCCTGGGCGCCATGGCGCTGTCCTTCCTGGTGGTGCTGTGCTGCTTCGCCCGACTGCTGGGTCAGCAGCCCGAGGGCCGCTCGCTGAACCAGACCCTGTGGACCTGGTTCAGTCTGGGTGGGGCCCACGTGCTGGGCGCCCACGGGGCGGTGGGTCTGACGGAAAACACCATGAACTGGGCCTACAAGTTCGATCCGCTGTCCGGGGCCATGGCGCTGCTGGTCACCGGGGTGGGCTTCCTGATCCACCTGTTCTCCACCGGCTACATGGCCGAGGAGCGGGCCAACGGCACCTACTACCGGTACATGGCGTACCTGAACCTGTTCGTGTTCTCCATGCTCAACCTGGTGCTGGGCGCCAACATGATCATCATGTTCCTGGGCTGGGAAGGGGTGGGGCTCTGCAGCTACCTGCTGATCGGCTTCTACTTCGACAGGGAGGCCTGCGCCATCGCCGGCAAGAAGGCGTTCGTCACCAACCGCATCGGCGACTTCGGCTTCCTGATCGGCTTCTTCCTGATCTTCATGGTCTACGGGGCCACCGATTTCGACACCCTGATGGGCATGACCCGGACCATCCTGGCCCGGCCCGAGATCACCCTGTTCGGCTATTCCCACGCCCCGACCTGGTGGTTCAACCTGATCGGCTGCTGCCTGTTCCTGGGCGCCTGCGGCAAGAGCGCGCAGATTCCCCTGTACGTCTGGTTGCCTGACGCCATGGCCGGCCCCACCCCGGTGAGCGCCCTGATCCACGCCGCCACCATGGTCACCTCCGGTCTGTACATGATCACCCGGATGAACTTCCTCTACGTGAACGCGCCGGTGGCGCTGGGCCTGGTGCTCTGCATCGGCTCGCTCACCGCCCTGGTGGCCGCCAGCATGGGCCTGGCCCAGTACGACATCAAGAAGGTGCTGGCCTACTCCACGGTCAGCCAGCTGGGCTTCATGTTCATGGGCATGGGCGCCGGGGCGTTCTCGGCCGGCATGTTCCACGTGTTCACCCACGCCTTCTTCAAGGCCGCCCTGTTTCTGGGCTCCGGCTCGGTGATCATGGCCTGCCACCACGAGCAGGACATGCGCAACATGGGCGGGCTGCGCAAGCTCATGCCCTGGACGTTCGCCTCCATGGGCATCGCCACTCTGGCCATCGCTGGCATCTTCCCGTTCTCCGGCTTCTTCTCCAAGGACGAGATCCTGTGGAAGGTGTTCGAGGGCTGGTACCAGGGCGGCCACGCCCTGAACCTGCTGGCCTGGATCATGGGCATGCTGGCGGCGTTCATGACCGCCTTCTACATGGTCCGGCTGATGGTGATGACCTTCTTCGGCGAGTACCGCGGCGCCGGCCAGGATCCCCACGGACTGACGGTGCCCTCGCTGGTGGTGCACGCCGCCCACGAGGCGCACAATGCTCACGATGCTCACGATGCCCACGGCGCGAGCCACGGCCACGACGCGCCGGCCGGCCACGGTCCCCGGGAAGTGCCCTGGAACATGTGGCTCCCGGTGGCCATCCTGGCCTTCCTGGCGCTGGTGGCGGGCTTCCTGAACATCCCCCACAGCCTGCACTGGATCGGCAGCAGCCACTTCTCCGAATGGATCGCCCCGCTGCTGTTCCAGTCCGGCCCCGCGGAGGCGGCCCACGAGGCGGCGCCCGCCATGGAATACCTCCTCATGGCCGTGGCCACCCTGGTCTGGGCGCCGGCCGCCATGGCCCTGGCCTGGTGGTTCTACGGCCAGGACCCGACCTGGTCCCGGCCGCGCGCCTTCGTGCAGCGCTTCCCCGACCTGTTCCGCTGGGTGAACGCCAAGTACTATGTGGACGAGTTCTACGAGGCCGCCTTCATCGGCCCCTGCAAGCAGCTCGGCGCGCAGCTCTGGGCCTTCGATTCGCTGGCGGTGGACGGCATGGTCAACGGCGCGGCCCGCTGCACCCTGATGGTGAGCCACGCGGCCCACTGGTTCGACGCGAAGGTGGTGGACGGCCTGGTGAACCTGGTGGCCTGGCTCCTGCAGCAGCTGTCTTCCGGCTTCCGCCGCTTCCAGACTGGCCGGGTCCAGAACTACGCCTTCGTCATGTTCCTCGGCTTCCTGGTCTTCGCCTTCTGGAAGTTCCTCGCCTGAGCGGCCCACGCCGTTCCCCCGCGCTTCCTTTGCCCTTCCTTCGCCCATCTGTTCGCGCGTTCTGCTGATTAGCCGGAGTCCCCATGTCCCCTTGGTATAGAAACCTCCCGTTGTGGGTCACCCTTGTTCCGCTCCTGGGGGCGCTGCTCCTGCTATGGGTGCCCAAGAGCAAGCGCCGGGTGTTCGAGCTGGGGGCGCTTGCCGTCACGATGTTCGACTTCCTGCTGAGCCTGCCGCTCTGGGCCCAGTACGACCGGACCTCGCCGGCGGTGCAGTGGGTCACGAGCCTGGACTGGATCCCCAGCCTGGGCGTCAAGTTCAGCATCGGCATGGACGGCATCAGCCTGATCATGGTGCTGCTGACCACGCTGCTGGGCTTCATCGCCGTGTGGTGCTCGTTCACCGCCATCCAGGAGCGCCACAAGGAGTACTACCTGTGGATCCTGGTCATGCAGTTCAGCATGATGGGCGTGTTCATCACCCAGGACATGTTCCTGTTCTACCTGTTCTGGGAACTGATGCTGGTCCCCATGTACTTCCTCATCGCCATCTGGGGCGGGCCCCAGCGCCTGTACGCCGCCATCAAGCTGTTCCTGTACACCCTGTCCGGTTCGGTGCTGATGCTGGTGGCGATCCTGGCCGTGTACTTCCTGCAGTTCCGCACCACCGGCCAGTACGACATGTCCATCGCCTCGTTCCAGGCCATGGCCGGCGTGGTGGCCCAGCAGAGCCACGTGTTCCAGATCCTGCTCGCCCTGGCCTTCTTCGTCGGGTTCGCCATCAAGGTGCCCATGTTCCCGTTCCACACCTGGCTGCCTGACGCCCACGTGGAGGCGCCCACCGCCGGATCGGTGATCCTGGCCGGCATCCTGCTGAAGATGGGCACCTACGGCTTCATCCGGTTCCTGCTGCCCATCGCGCCCAAGGCGACCCTGGAGCTCATGCCCTGGTTCATGGGGCTGGCCCTGATCGGGGTGATCTACGGCGCCCTGGTGGCCATGATCCAGAAGGACATGAAGAAGCTGGTGGCCTACTCCTCGGTCAGCCACCTGGGCCTGTGCATGATCGGCCTGTTCGCGGCCAACCCCAACGGGATCACCGGCGGCATCCTGCAGATGCTCAACCACGGCATCTCCACCTCGGCCCTGTTCCTCCTGGTGGGCATCGTCTACGAGCGCCGCCACACCCGGCTCATCGCCGAATACGGCGGGCTCTCCAAGACCATGCCGGTCTACGCCACCATCTTCATGATCATGACCATGAGCAGCATCGGCCTGCCGGGCCTGAACGGCTTCATCGGCGAGCTGTCCATCCTCATGGGCGCCTTCCAGGCGGCCCCCTGGCTGGCGGTGCTGGCCACCACCGGCATCGTCCTGGGCGCGGCCTACATGCTCTGGCTGTTCCAGCGGGCCATGTTCGGCCCCATCAGCGAGGTCAACGCCCAGATGAAGGACCTGAACGCCCGCGAGATCGCCTACTTCCTGCCCCTGGTGGTGGCGGCCTTCTGGATCGGGATCTATCCCAAGCCGGTCATGGCCGTGCTGCAGGCGCCGGTGAAGAAGCTGGTGCAGCAGGTGAATCCCGACTTCTACACCCAGGAAAGCCTGGCCGAGGGCCAGCGGGTCGCGGCCCAGATCGGCGCCAAGGCCATGAACGCGCCCGGGCAGACCAGCCAAGAGGGAGGTAACTGATGCCTTTCGCCGCCGGTCTGTGGGATGCCCTGCAGCGGGATCTCCCCCTCCTGTTTCCCCAGATCATCCTGATCATCACGGCCACCGTGATGCTCTGGCCGGGGGATGTGTTCGTGCCCCGGGGCGACAAGCGCCGCTGGGCCTACGTCACCGTGATCGCCCTGCTGCTGTCGGCGTTCACGGTATCGGGCACGCCCGTGGGCCAGGGCTTCAACGGCATGTTCCAGGTGGACGGCATCACCCGGGGCTTCCAGTACCTGGTGCTGGCGGCCGGGGTGATCACGGTGCTGCTGAGCCAACTGCAGCTGGACGCCCTGGGTGAGCAGACCGTGGAGTACTACGCGCTGCTGCTGTTCTCCTGTGCGGGCATGCTGTTCCTGGTCGGCGCCTCCGACCTGGTCTCCATCTACTTCTCCCTGGAACTGATGGCGCTGTGCATCTACATCCTGGTGGCCTACCTGCGCACCCAGGCGCGGAGCATCGAGGCCGGGGTGAAGTACTTCCTCCTGGGCGCGTTCTCCAGCGGGATCCTGCTGTTCGGCATCAGCCTGCTGTTCGCGGCGGGCGGGGGGGTCACCACCAACCTGGCCGAGCTGAACCAGCGGCTGGCCCTGGCCCCGCCCTCCAGCAGCCTCCTGGTGTTCCTGGGCGTGCTGATGGTGCTGGTGGGCTTCTGCTTCAAGGTGGCGGCGGTGCCGTTCCACATGTGGTCGCCGGATGCCTACGACGGCGCCCCGACCCCCATCACCGCCTTCATGTCCATGGCGCCCAAGGCCGCCTCCATGGCCGCCTTCCTGCGGGTGTTCGGCACCGGCTTCAACGGCGTCAGCTCCGACTGGATGGCGCCCCTGGCCTTCGTGGCCGCCGCCAGCATGATCCTGGGCAACGTCGCCGCCCTGCGCCAGCAGACCATGAAGCGCCTGCTGGCCTACTCCAGCATCGCCCACGTGGGCTACATGCTGCTGGGCGTCATGGCCGCCGGCAGCCCCGGCGGGGCCCAGGCGGTCTGGCTGTACATGCTCACCTACCTGCTCATGCAAAGCGGCGCCTTCGCCATCGTGATCTTCCTGCAGGGCAAGGCCGAGGGCGAACGGATCGACGACTTCCGCGGCCTGGGCCGGACCCGTCCGCTGCTGGCCTTCGCCATGATGGTCATCATGCTGAGCCTGGCGGGAGTTCCGCCGCTGCTGGGCTTCTTCAGCAAGTTCTACCTGTTCAAGCTGGCCATGGAGCAGGGGCACGTCACCCTCACCGTCATCGCCCTGCTGACCAGCGCCGTGGCCGCATACTACTACCTGGCCGTGGTGGCGCTGATGTACTTCAAGGAGCCCGCCGCCAGCACCGAGGCGCCCAGGCCCATGGGGCTGGTGACCACCTGGGTCGTGGGCCTTTCCTGCGCCCTGGTGCTCCTGGGCACCTGCTTCGGGGCCAAGCTGCTGGACTGGGCGGCGACCATCGTATAGTTCGATCAGGAGGCCCACCGGGCCTTCCGGAAGGTCATGGGAATGTGGTTCGGTACCGGCAAGAAGGATACGAGTCCCGGGGAGCGGGCCCTGTGGGGCGATCTCATGGGCATCGGCATGGTGTTCCCCATCGCCATCGCCGCGGGGTTCTTCCTGGGCCGCTGGCTCGGGACCCGGCTGGGCTGGCCCCGGACGGGCATGGCGATCGGCCTGGTCTGGGGCGTGGCCACCGGGTTCTGGGAGCTGTACAAGACCACGGTGCGGCTCAACCGCATGGATCCGGGCGGGGCACCGGGCAAGGGCCAGGGGCCGGCCCCGGGGGACGGCCAGGGCGCGGGCCGGGGCGATGACCCCGACCAGGGCAGCGGCCATGGCGGCGGAGGGGATCGTGGCGCCCACCGCTAGGGCGCCCCGGGACCCCGGGACGGCCCAGCTGGCCCGGATCGGCTGGATCCAGGCGGGGCTGCTGGTGCTGGGCGCCTGCGCCTGGCTGCTGCGCTCGCCCCGGGCGGCCCTGGCCTACGGCCTGGCCGGGCTGGGCAGCATGGCCTTCTGGCATCTGCACCGGTGGATCGTGGGACGGATGCTGACCCCTTCGGTGCGGATGCGCTGGGCGTTCGGCATCCTGGTCGTGGTCAAACTGGCGTTGCTAGCGCTTATGCTGCGTGGCATGATGGAATGCTTCCCCCTGGAAGTCATTCCATCGGTCACTGGCATCCTACTGTTCAGTGCGGCCATCCTGCTGGAGGCGGCAACCCTCCTGGTGCGGTCGGAAGCAGAGTGAAACGATTGGTTGGATAGGTCGACTGAGGCTTCAACAATGGAACACCACGCATCGGGTCTCGCAGTGCTCTTAACCTGGATCTTCGGGCTGGCCAGGCATCCCTGGGGGACCTTCGCCCACGGCGTGCCGCTGTCCTTCCTGGAGCGCTATGACCACCTGCTCATCGCCTCCCTGGCCGCGCTGGTGACGGTGGCCCTGGCCCTGGCGGTGCGCTTCCGCCTGGCCCGGATCCCCGGCCCCTACCAGCAGACCATGGAGTTCCTGGTGACCTTCGTGCGCACCCTGGTGTCGGACAACGTCGGCCACGAACCGGACCGCTACATGCCCCTCATCGGCACCCTGGGCTTCTTCATCCTGCTGAACAACGTGTTCGGCCTGGTGCCCGGCCTGGGCGCCGGCACCGCCAACTGGAACGTCACCCTGGGCTGCGCGCTGGTGGTGTTCCTCTACTACAACTTCCACGGCATGCGCGAGCACGGGGTGGGCCCCTACCTGGGGCACTTCGCCGGCCCGGTGTGGTTCCTGTGGTTCCTCATGTGGCCGCTGGAGATCCTGGGCCTGTTCTCCCGGATCCTCAGCCACAGCCTGCGTCTGTTCGGCAACATCGCCGGCGAGCACGTGGTGTCGGGCATCTTCTTCGCCCTGGTGCCCCTGGTGGTGCCGGTGCCGCTCATGATCCTCGGCCTGTTCTTCGGCCTGATCCAGACCTTCGTGTTCATCATCCTGGCCACCATCTACGTTTCCGGCGCCGTCGCCCACGAGCACTAGCGCACGGATGCGCCTACGCGCGTAGGCCCTGGCGGCCCTCCCCACAGCTTCATCCGGGCGGCGGGATTCCGAACCCCTCCGTCCTCCTTCCTAGAGGTGTTTCCATGAAGAAGTTCCTTACCACCGCGTTCCTGTTCACGCTGGCCGTGGCCGCCTTCGCCCAGGGCGCTCCCGCCGCCGCTCCCAAGAGCCTGTTCGAAGGCCAGTTCCTGGCCCATATCGCCCTCGCCATCGCGGCCGCCGGCTGCGGCCTGGCCCAGGGCAAGGCCGTCGCCGCCGCCTGCGAAGGCATCGCGCGCAACCCCCAGGCCGCCGGCAACATCCGCACCACCATGATCATCGGTCTGGCCCTGATCGAGGCCCTGGTCATCTACGTGCTGGTGGCCGCCTTCGCGCTGCACTAGCAGCCGCCGGCGGGTGGGCGCCCCGCGAGGGGCGCCCACCGCCCGCCGGGAGCAGCGTGGTGCGGGAAAATTTCCAGATTCTGGAGTTGATCCCAAGGCGAGAGAAGGCTACTTTCATCAATGCGCCGGACGTTTACCTCATGGAAATAATATGCCTGGGACTGTGACGCAGGAGGCAACATGTTAAACATTCAGACCCGCCAGGAGGGCAATGCCTCGGTGGTCACCATACAGGGCAAGGTGAACTTCGAGGTGACCGCGCAACTGCGGGACGTGATCCGGGACACGGTCACGACGCTGCAGCCCAAGCTCCTGGTGATCAATCTCGAAAGCGTCAGTTTCATCGATTCCTCCGGGCTCGGCCTGCTGGTGGCCGCGCGCAACAGCGTCGACAAGAACAGCGGCAAGCTCCACCTTTGCGGCCTCCCGGCCCAGGTGAAGAAGACGTTCGACCAGACCAACCTCACCAACTATTTCTCGATCTTCACCACCGAGCAGGACGCATTGCGCGGAGCCTGATCCCCTGCACCCGCACAGCCCTACGGAAAGTGGTGTATGCCCAAAGGTGTGGTCCTGGTCGTGGACGATGAAGCGCCGATCCGGGACATTCTCAGCTTCTACCTGAAGCGCGCGGGGTTCCGGGTGCTCCTGGCAGAAAATGGCAGGATGGCCCTGGAGGAGATGGGCAAGCTCCAGCCGGACCTCATCCTTTCGGACCTGCGCATGCCCGAGATGGCCGGCGACGAGCTGTGCCAGATCGTGAAGGGCGACGCCCGCACCCGGGACATCTTCTTCGTGCTGGTGTCGGCCATGGACGGCCTGGCCTCCAAGATCGGCGGGCTGAACCTGGGCGCCGACGACATGATCTCCAAACCGTTCCACGCCCAGGAAGTGATGGCCAAGGTGGAGTCGGCCTTCCGCATCATCGCCATGCAGAAGGAGATCAAGCGGCAGAACCTGGAGCTCACGCGCTTCCAGGACCGGATGAACGCGGAGTTGGCCCTGGCGGCCCGGTTGCAGATGGGGCTGCTGCCCCTGCCGGGCCTCACCTCGGGCATGCGCTACACGCACCGCTACCTGCCGGCCGAGGGCATCGGCGGCGACATCTACGCGGTGCTGCCGCTGCTGGACGGCAGCGTGGCCTTCATGATCGCCGATGTGAGTGGGCACGGGGTGACGGCGGCGCTCATCTCCGCCATGGTCAAGACCTTCTTCGAAAGCCAGATGCGCTTTGGCCAGGGCCCGCTGGGCTGGGCCCAGGCCATGAACCGGGACCTGGCCCGCAGCACGCTCTCCGAGCAGTTTGCCACGGCCTTCCTGGCCCGCCTGGATCCGGCGCACAGCACCATGCAGTATGTGGCGGCCGGGCATCCGGCGCCTCTGCTCATCCACCAGGGCACGAGCGGCGGGCGCAGGCACCTGTCCTGCCTGGGCGGGAAGGGTTTCATGCTGGGCATCGACGAGGCGCTGCCGTTCGTGGAGCAGGTGTGTCCGTTCGAACCCGGGGACCGGCTGGTGTACTACACCGATGGCCTGGTGGAGGTGGAGCGGGAAGACCGGCAGTACCTGGGCGAGGAGGGGCTGGTGGAGATCTGTTCGGACCTGCCGGCGGATGGCGAGCAGGCAGCGGACACCATCATCGAGCGGGCCACCGCCTTCAACCACCCGGCCCCCTTCGCCGACGATGTCACCCTGGTGGTGCTGGATCGGCTCGCCTAGCCGTGTCCAAGGTGCTGGTGTCCCGGGGACTGGTGGCCGGACTGGCGGGGACGGCCGGCGCGGCCGTGCTGGCGCTGGTGTTCCTGCTGGGCCGGGCCTCGGCGCCCGCGCCGCGGGGCCTGGCGCCGTCCCCCCCGGCCCCCGCGGCGGCTCCGGCGGCCGAGGCCCCGGCCCAGGTCCCGGCCACGACCGAGGCGCCGGCGCCCGAGCCGGCCGCTCCGCCCGCCCCGCCCGCTGCGCTACGGCCGGTGGTCCGCCCCGCCGTCCCGCCCCCCGCCGCCGGGTCTTCCGAGCGAGCCGCCGTGCAGGCCTATTTCGCCGCGGTGGAGCGGATCCAGCCGGCCCAGAGCGGCGACCCGGATGCCGTGGCCCAGCAGCTGGTGGGCGGGCTGGCCAAGGGCGACAGCTCCGGTCTGGATGGCATGTTCCAGCAGGCCCAGGCCACCCGGGCGCGCCTGGCGGCCATCACCCCGCCAGCGCCCTGCGCCGCCTTCCACCGGGAAAGCCTGGCGGTGCTGGACGGCGGCCTGGAGATGATGCAGTCCCTCAAGCAGAGCCTGGCCTCTTCCGGCCAGGGCGGTTCGGCGCTGCAGGATCTGAGCGCCCGGGCTAATGAACTCAAGGCCCGGTCCGAGGCCCTGCAGGCCCAGGAGAAGGCCCTCCGGCAGCGGTATCAGTAAGCGGCCGGCAGCTTCGCCAGGGTGCGCTGGATGCCGTCCTCCAGGGCGGTGAAGGCCCGGGTGTAGCCCGCGGCCCGGAGGGTGCGCAGATCGGCCTGGGTGAAGCTCTGGTACTTGCCGCGAAGGGTCTCGGGGAAGGGGATGTACTCGATCCGCCCCTGGCCCAGGCAGCGCACCAGCGTTTCGGCGATGGCGTTGAAGCTGCGCGCCTCGCCGGTGCCGGCGTTGAAGATGCCCTGGACCGCCGGTCCCTGGGCGAAGTGCAGGTTCAGGTCGACGATGTCGCCCACGTAGACGAAGTCCCGACGCTGTTCGCCGGCGGCGTAGCCCTCGGTGGCGCCGAACAGGCGGCAGGCCCCGGTCTCCCGGAGCTGGCGCAGCAGCTGGTGCAGGACCGACATCATCCGGCCCTTGTGCCCCTCGCGGGGGCCATAGACATTGAAGTAGCGCAGACCCACCAGCGGGCTGCGCACCGCGCCCAGCTGGCGAACGTGCTGGTCGAACAGCAGCTTGGAATAGCCGTAGACATTGAGCGGGCGCTCGTTGGCCGGCACCGGCTCGAAGCTGGGGCTGGCGCCGTAGGTGGCGGCGCTGGAGGCATAGACCATGGGGACGCCCTTGGCCAGGGCGAACCGGAGCACCGCCTTGGCATCGCCGAAATTGTTCTCCAGCATGTAGCGCCCGTCGCCGCCCATGGTGTCGGAGCAGGCGCCGTTGTGGAAGATGGCGTCCACCTTGGCGTCGAAGCGCCCGGCGTCCAGCATGGCCCGGAACGCCCGCTTGTCCAGATAGTCCTGGATGGTCAGGTCGGCCAGGTTGCCGAATTTTTCCGCCCGCTCCAGGTTGTCCACAACCAGGATATCGGTGTGCCCCCGGCGGTTGAGCTCCTGGACCACATGACTGCCGATGAATCCGGCCCCGCCGGTAACGATGAACACACTATCCTCCAGGCCAGCCTTAGCGTATCCCGCCCGGGCCTATCCGGCTAGGGGCGCGGCGACGCTGGGCGCCGCCGCGGGCGCCAGGCCCCGGTCCCACAGCCGCGGGCCCAGTTCGGCCAGCACCATGGCCAGCAGCATGATGGTCCCGCCGGCGAGCTGCAGCGGGCTGAGGCGCTCGCGGATCCCCGGGATCCAGCCGCTCATGGCCAGCAGCGCGGTGAACAGCGGCTCCAGGCAGTACAGGATCGCCGCCTCGGTGGCGCCCAGGGCGGCCTGGGAGGTCATCATAAGCCAGAAGGCCAGGGCGGTGGCCAGCATGCCCAGGTACAGCAGGCTGAACCAAACCTGCGGGCGGGCCAGACCGGCGGCAGCGGCGTGGAAGCCGTACGCGGCCGGCAGCAGGGCGGTGATCCCCAGGGACAGTAGCGCCACCACGGTGACCTGGGTGAAGGCCAGCACCCAGCCGCTGGAGCGGCGCGAAAAGACCCCGGTCATGGCGATCTGCAGGGCACACAGGATGGAGCACAGGAAGGTCTCGCTGTCGCCGCGGTTCCAGCCGCCGCCCGGGGTCGCCGTGGCGGCGCCGGGGTGGTGCACCAGCAGGAACAGCCCGGCCAGGGCCACCAGGGCCCCCAGTCCGTGGAAGGGCTTGATCCGGTGGCCCAGGAGCAGGCCGATGAGCGGGGTGAACACCACGTACAGTCCGGTGATGAAGCCGCACTTGGCCGTGGTGGTGAAGCGCAGGCCATCGGCCTGCAGCCAGAAGGCGGCGGTGATCACCAGGCCCAGCCAGAAGCCGTCGCGCAGCGCGGCGCGGCGCACCGGCACCCGCAGCGCGAGCATGAGCAGGCCCAGGCAGGCGCTGCCGATGCCGAAGCGCAGGGTCAGCATGACGCCGACGCTCAGGTGGGCCTGGATCGCGTACTTCATGCCGGCGAAGCTGGCGCCCCAGATGGAGGCGGCCAGCAGGGTGCCCAGGACCGCCGCGCCATGGCTCCGGCGGGCCTGCGGAGGCGCCCCGGTCAACGCAGCTGGGCGGAGACGCGCAGTTCCAGGGTCGGCTGGTTCGGGTCGTCCAGGGTCAGGGTGATCTTTTCGTTGTACATCCCGGGCCGGGCCGTGGCGGAGAACACCACCTCCAGGTCGTGCTTCGCCGCCGAGCCCTTGTCCAGGCCGTCCAGGGTGATCAGGGAGCTGCTCGGCTTGGCGGACAGGATGCGGAACGGCTTGTTGTCCACCTGCTTGAGACTCACGGGGCTGCGCAGTTCCTTGCCGGCGGTCTCGCCCGCCCAGGCCACCCGGATCGGGTCGGCCACCACCGAGGCCCGCAGCTCCCACTGCACGTCGATCTGCAGGTTGGGGACCCGGGGGTTGCCGGTGCGCACGGCCACCCGGTCCAGACCCACCTGCTTGCCGGCGGGGATGCCGCTGCCGTCCAGGGTGATGTCCACCCAGGCGTCATTGCCTTCCGGACGGGTGGCCAGGCTCAGGTAGGGGGCGCCCGGGGCCCGGACCTCCAGGACCTTCACCGGCCGGTCGTTGCCGGTGGTGAGCTTGACCGAGGCCTTGCGGCTGCCGGTGCGCACCACGTCCTGGAAGAACACCGAATCGGTGGAAAGCATGATCTCGCGCACCACCTCCGCCTGGAAGGTGAGGGTGCTGTTGGGCTGGACCGGATCGTCGGACACCACCTGGATGGACTTGCGCGATACGCCCCGGAACCCGGCGGGGTTGAAGGTCACCTCGATCTCGGTGCTTTCCTCCGGCGCCAGGGTCCACTTGCCCAGGACCGTGGAGGTGCAGCCGCAGGAAGGATTCAGCCGGGTGATGTTGAGCGGGGCCTTGCCGGTGTTGGTGACCTTGAAGCGATGGGTGACCTTGGCTTCGCCAGGGATCTTGCCGAAATCGAAATGGGTGGCTTCGAAACTGATGTGGGGTGCGGCCGGGGCCGGAGGGGGCGCCTGGGCGATGCAAACGACCGGGGCGACGAGGAACATGAGGGTGGGGTGCATGGAGGATCCTCTTGTACCGGAGTATGCTACGCCGGGAAAAGGCCGGCAAGCGCGCTCCAGGCGCGTTCGGGGTCGATGCCGGCCAGGCAGGGATGGCCCGGCACGGCGCACTGGGGCTGGAAGCACGGCGCGCAGGGGATGCCCTCCAGGCGCAGGGCCAGGGTGCGCGGTCCCCAGGGGGTGCTGCCGCCCGGGTCGGTGGCGCCATACAGGGCCAGAGTGGGGGTGCCGCAGGCGGCGGCCAGGTGGCTGAGCCCGGAGTCATTGCCCAGGGCGGCCCGGGCGCCCCGGAGCCAGACCGCCGCCTGCACCAGGCTGGTGCGGCCGCACAGGTTGTGGGTGGCCCCCTGGGCCACGAAATCGCAGATCGCCTGTTCGCCGGGAGTGCCCAGCACCGCCACCCCCAGGCCCTCCCGCCGGGCCAGGCCGGCCAGGGCCAGGAAGTGCTCCCGCGGCCAGGCCTTGGACGGCCAGGTGGAACCAGGCATCAGGCAGATGTACGGTTCGCTGGGCAGGTCCACCTGCGCCGTCGGCGCATAGTCGGCGTAGGGCATGGGCGGCAGTCCGGGCCAGCGCTTGGCCAGCACCGCGTGGTAGCGCGCCATGAACGGGCCCGGGGCCGACCAGAACGGCCCGCTGTGGGTGTTGAAGAGGCCAGCCAGGCTTTCGTTCACCCCGATCCGCTCCGGCACCCGGGCCAGGAACGCGGCCAGGGCCGGGCGCAGCGATTTGGGGAAGTGGATGGAGCGGGCGGCCCGGTACCGGCGCAGGATCGCGGCCATGGCCCAGGGGCCGGGCTTGCCCTGGTCCGGGAGCACCGCGTCCGCCAGTTCGTTGTCGGCCACCAGGGCCACGGTCGCGGCCGGGCCCCAGACCACCAGGGGGCCGGCATCCACGGTGCGCAGCAGCCGCAGGATGGGCAGCTGCATGGCGGCATCGCCCACGAACCGGGGGAAGCGCAGCCAGGTGGCCGCTTCGGGGATCGGGTCGGGCGAGGCGACCGGGCCCGGCCCGGTCATCGCAACCTCGCCAGGTGCGCGGTCAGCAGCTCCGGATCGAGCCGGTCCATGCCTCCGCCCAGGTCCGCCTCCGGACCGGGGTACTGCAGCACCTGCACCCGGCGGCCCAGGGGAGCCCAGCGGTCCGGCCCGTGGTGGGGGCGCAGGCCCATGAGGCAGAGCACCGGCACGCCCAGGGCCGCGGCCAGGTGGACCGGGCCGGTGCTGGGGCCGAGCACGGCGGCGCAGGCCCCGAGCCGGCCCATGAGGCCGCGCAGATCCGCCGGGGGCAAGGGACCCGCGTCGGCGGGGGAAAGTACCATGGGGCGCCAGCCGGCCCGGGTGGCCACCGCCATGGCGCGCTCCCACCAGGCCAGGGAAGGGAAGGCTCCGGCACCGCTGCCCCGGAGCACGAGGCCCAGCACCGGTCGGTCGTGCCCGGGGTCCGCCAGCTCCGCCCGGCCCTGGTCCCGTTCCGCCGGGGTGAGGGGCAGCGCCGGAAGGGCCGGGGCCCCGCCCTGGAAGCCCCAGGGGGTGAGGAAATCCAGCACGTTCATGGCCTCGTGCCGGCCGGAGCCGTAGCGCCCTTTCCAGAGCACATGGCTGGCCTGCCAGATCTGCCGGCCCCGGGACCGGGCCACCCGGATGGGGACTCCGGCCGCCCGGGCCGCAGTGATCACCTGCGGGTCCCGGTGCGCCAGGTTCAGCACCGCGTCGAAGTGCAGGCGGGCCATGCATGCCGCCAGCTCCGCGTCGTCCGCGCGCAGATGCACCGCCGCCACCCCAGCCAGGCCGGCCAGCACCGGGGCGGTGGCCGGGCGCACCAGCCAGTGGATCTCCGCTTCCGGCAGGCGCGACAACAGCCGCTCCATGACCGGGAGCGAGATGATCAGGTCGCCCAGGACGTCGGTCCGGCTCAGGAGGAATCGCATGTCTTGGATGGTTCCGCAATCCACGGACAGCGTCAACGGAAGGGTTTCCCATGGCCGGGGGAAGGGTCCATACTGACCGCCAGAACCGCCCCTTGCCGCAGGAACCCGAACATGGCCATCAAACACGTGCTACTGGTGGAGGATGAAGCCAGCTTCCGGGACGTGCTGCAGATCGGCCTGGCGCCCCAGGGGTTCGAGTCCATGGCGGTGGGCACCCTGGCGGAGGCCCGGCGGCTGCTGCAGGAGGAGACCTTCGACGCCGTGGTTTCCGATCTGCGGCTCAAGGACGGCAGCGGCATCGAACTGCTGGCCTGGATGAAGGAGCGGAACCTGGCCACCCCGGTGGTGATCATGACCGCCTTCGCCACCACCGAAACGACGGTCCAGGCGCTGAACCTGGGGGCGGTGGACTTCCTCACCAAGACCAAGAACGATCTGCACGAACTCACCAAGGTGCTCAAGGGCATCTTCACCGTGTCGGCCGCCCCCGCCAGCGGCGTGGCCGATATCGGCGACCTGGTGGGCGTGGGCGTCACCATCCGCAAGGTCCAGGCCCTGGTGGGCAAGGTGGCCCGGGCCGACACCACCGTGCTCATCACCGGGGAAAGCGGCACCGGCAAGGAGATCGTCGCCCGGCTCATCCATCGCTATTCGGACCGGGCCAAGGGGCCCTTCGTGCCGGTGAACTGCGGCGCGCTGCCCGAGGCCCTGCTGGAATCCGAGCTGTTCGGCTACGAGAAGGGCGCGTTCACCGGGGCGGTGGGGCTCAAGCGCGGGCTGTTCGAGGAGGCCGAGGGCGGGGTGATCTTCCTGGACGAGATCGGCGAGATCCCGCTGCCGCTCCAGGTCAAGCTGCTGCGGGTGCTCCAGGAACGCCGGATCCGGCGCCTGGGGGCCAACGAGGAGCGCCCGGTGGACGCCCGGGTCATCGGCGCCAGCAACCGGGATCTGCGCGGCCGCGCCGAGCGCGGCCAGTTCCGCCAGGATCTGTACTTCCGCCTGAACATCCTGCACATCGAGCTGCCGCCCCTGCGGGAGCGGCAGGAGGACCTGCCGGTCCTGGCCGAGCACTTCCTGGCCAGGTTCTGCCGCAAGCTGGGCAAGCCCCCCATGGGGCTGGCCGAGGACGCCCTGGAGGTGCTGCGCCACTACCGGTTCCAGGGCAACGTGCGCGAGCTGGAGAACCTGATGGAGCGCTGCGTGGCGCTGAACGCCGGCGGGCCCATCGGCAAGGATCTGTTCCCGGACCACGTGCTGGCCCCGGTGATCCCGCGCGCCGCGCAGGAAGTGGTGATTCCCCAGGGCGGATGCGATCTCGAGGGCTATCTTGTGGCATTGAAGGGGCACCTCATGCGGCAGGCGCTGGAGCGGTCGGATGGCAATAAGACCCGAGCCGCCCACCTGCTGGGCATGAGTTTCCGTGCTTATCGCTATTGGCTCCAAGAGATGGGAGGTCAGGATACGCTTCCTGACCAGTGCCCCTGGCCTGAAGACTTCCCCCCCGGTGGAGCCCCGGATTCCGAAGGTAAAGGTGAATCCGTCAATGATGCCTTGTAAGATCTCTGCCTTATGGCACACTGGGATGCTTGGACGGAAACGTTCGAGGTCACGTAGTTTCCCTCCACCCTCTCCCAGCAACCTTCATCCGCGGGTGTGCGCCATGCGCCAGGAACGCCAGAACGGATTTTCACTGCTCGAACTGCTCGTGGCCATGATGATCATTGCGGTCATCGCCACCCTGGGGTTCAAGCAGTATAATAAGTATTCCGCTCAGGCCCGTTACCTGAAAGCCCAGGACACCCTGCAAGTGCTCGGTTCCGGTCTCGACCAGTACTTCCTCAAGCACGGGGTTTATCCGCAGCTGGCCACCTACGAAAGCATGATCGACGCGAATTCGCCGCTGGTTAAGGAGAACATGATCCCCGTCAACGTGCCCGCCAAGGATCCCTGGGGTGAGCCCTACGAGGCGACCAGCGGCAAGGGCAGCTATTCGCTCAAGTGCCTGGGCGACCCCAACCCGTCCGAGGACCGTCCGCCGTTCACGGTGGAGCCCGGCAAGATGAATGGCGGGGATTCCAAGTCCAGCCAGAGTCCGGCCGCGCCGGAGAAGGCGCCGACACCATGATCGATCTTTCGCAACTGCCGGCCGAAGGGCTGCGCCTCCAGGGCACCCTGGCCGCCCTGCCCATGGGCGATGACACGGTCCTGCGCGGCGTGGACTGGCACCTGCTGGTCATGCCGTCCGACCGGGACTTCTTCATGGAAGTCCGGGGCACCGCCGTGTGGGAGGGCTGCTGTTCCCGTTGCCTGGAGCCGCTGGACCTGCCCCTGAAGGTGGAAAGCCAGTTCCTGGGCAGCAAGGACCCCGAGCTGGTGGTCCGCGGCGCCCACAGCCTGGGCAGCCAGGACCTGGACGTGGTGTTCTTCCCGGAAACCTCCCTGGATGAGGAGGCGATGGTGCGGGAACAGTTCCAGCTCCAGGCCCCCATGCATCCCCTGTGCCGGGAGGCCTGCGAAGGCCTCTGCCCCCAGTGCGGCAAGAACTGGAACAAGGGCCGTTGTTCTTGCCGGCTGGAGCTGCGCAAGGAACCGAGCGCACTGGCCAAGGCCCTGGTGGGCCTGAAGCTGAACCTCCAGGATGCCGATATCGGCGCCGAGGACCCGCAAGCCTAGGTCCCCGGTCCGCCTTCACCCCCCCCTCGATCCTTCCCCTGAGGAGCATTCCATGCCGAATCCCAAACGCCGCCATTCCCGCGCCCGCCGTGATCGCCGCCGCACCCATGACTCCCTGGACGTGATGAGCGCCAGCACCTGCCCCAACTGCGGCACCAGCAAGATGCCGCACCGGGTCTGCCCTTCCTGCGGCTTCTACCGTGGTAAAGCGGCCATCCGCGTCGAGCAGACGGTCTAGGGACAGGGTGGTGGACGCCCCAACCGGCTACCGGATCGCACTGGATGTCATGGGTGGCGATCACGCCCCCCTGGCCATCCTTGAAGGCGCTCGGGAGGCCTTGGCCACCCATGCCGAGCTGCAGCTCCTCCTTGTGGGGGACGAGGCGAGGATGTTGCCCATCCTGAAGCAGATGGGCCTGGCCAAGGCGCTCACCGAGCGGATCCGGATCGTGCACGCTCCCGATGTGGTCACCATGGAAGACAAGGCCACGTCCATCCTCAAAGAGAAGAAGAACGCCTCCATCCGGGTCGCCGCCAAAATGGTGCGCCAGGGCGAGGCGGACGGCTTGGTGAGCATGGGGCACACGGGGGCCGCCATGGTCGCCGCCATGAAGGAAATGGGCACCCTGCCCGGGGTGGACCGTCCCTGTCTGGCTTCGGTCATGCCCAACATGACCGGCCGCCCCACGGTGCTGCTGGACGTGGGCGCCAACGTGGGCTGCAAGCCCGAGCACATCGCCCAGTTCGCGGTGATGGGCGCGGTGTACGCCGAAGAGGTGCTGGGCCTGGCCCTGCCCCGCGTGGGCGTGCTCAGCGTCGGCGAAGAGGACGGCAAGGGCTCCGCCACCACCAAGGAGGCGGCCCAGGCGCTGCGCGATATGGACCTGAACTTCCTGGGCAACGCCGAAGGCCGGGACATCTGGAACGGCAAGTTCGATGTGATCGCCTGCGACGGCTTCGTGGGCAACGCCGTGCTCAAGTCCTCCGAAGCCCTGGCCGAAGGGCTGATCAACGGGCTGACCGCTTCCTTCATGGAGACCTGGTACACCAAGCTGGGCGGCATGCTGGCCCTGCCGGCCCTGAAGCGCTTCAAGAAGAAGCTGGACTACGCCGAGTACGGCGGCGCCCCGCTGCTGGGCGTGGGCGGGATCGTCATCATCGGCCACGGGCGGAGCAACGCCCACGCGGTGCGGAGTGCCATCCGGGCCGCCTTCACGGCCAGCGAGCACGGGATCAACGTGCACATCCAGAAATCCCTGGCCCGGCTGCTGTCCCAGGCCGCATCCGAAACGTCCTGACCTTTCGTCATCGGGAACTATCCCGAACGTTGTTCGGGCTTTACGATCATGGGGAACCACCCCGAACGCACGCCCCCGGGGCCGCAATCTCCGGGGGCGTTGCCGCGCCCCGCGCCTTCACCCGCAGACCCTGGAGCATCCATGAAATACAAACGCATCCTGCTGAAACTTTCCGGAGAAGCCCTCATGGGCGAGCAGGGCCACGGCATCGATCCGCTGGTGGTCACCCTGATCGCCGACCAGGTGAAGGCGATCCAGGCCCAGGGCGTGGAAGTGGGCCTGGTCATCGGCGGCGGCAACATCTTCCGCGGCGTGGCCGGGGCCACCAAGGGGATGGACCGGGTCACCGCCGACCACATGGGCATGCTGGCCACCATGATCAACGCCCTGGCCCTGCAGGACGCCCTGGAGCAGAAGGGCGTGGTCACCCGGGTCATGTCCGGCATCGATGTGCCCAAGGTGGCCGAAAGCTACATCCGGCGCCGGGCCATGCGGCACATGGAAAAGGGCCGGGTGGTGATCTTCGGGGCCGGCACCGGCAACCCCTACTTCTCCACCGACACCGCCGCCGCCCTGCGGGCCAACGAGATCAACGCCGAGGTGGTGATGAAGGCCACCAACGTGGACGGCGTCTACACCGCCGATCCCAAGAAGGACCCCACCGCCACCAAGTACGAGCGGATCAGCTTCCAGGAGGTGCTGGAGCGCAACCTGAGGGTCATGGACGCCGCCGCCATCGCCCTGTGCCGGGAGAACCACCTGCCGATCCTGGTGTTCAACATGATGGAGCCCGGCAACCTGCTGGCCGCGGTCAACGGCGACGTCGTCGGCACCCTGGTGAACAACTAGTGTAGGCCGCCAGAAATACTTGTAACAAATCCTCGCCTCGTGGCACCTGATACTGAGGGGCGACATGGCACATGCTGGGCGGGTTGACCTGACA